>JAEEGF012503391.1_pt1 | contig 36425 bp, 32 predicted proteins | sample 9134171 | NCBI WGS metagenome assembly JAEEGF01 (sample SAMN16246542, study PRJNA631951) | gut metagenome | biome: gut microbiome; feature: rumen; material: AP-attached | host: Bos | place: Iran: Karaj | collected 2018-10 | reverse complement strand
GACGGCAAACAGCGACGCATTGACCTACAACGGCATGGAACAGACCCTGACCGGCTTCACCTGCAGCGTGGAAGGTCTGACCTTTGCAGGAACCGTCATCGCAAGCGGCAGCGGCACGTACGCGGGCGAGCATGTCGTGACCTTCTCCGGCGTGACCCTGAACGAGACGAGGGACGCCACCGGAAACTATGTGGTGACCGCCACCGAGGACGGCATACTGACGATCGACCGGAAACCCGTCACCGTCACCGCAAAGGGACAGCGCGTGGCTGTCGGCAGCAGCATCGTTCCGGGTCCGGAGCAGGCGACGCTGACCGGCGCTGTGGAGGGACATACCCTCGCCGAAGTGACGCTGACCGAGACGGACGGCACGATCACCCCCGCAGCGGCGAAAATCGTGGACGGCGAGGGCGGCGACACGACCGCCAACTACGCCGTAAGCTACGAAACCGGCGCGGTGACGTGGCTTTACGCCGTGACCGTCGACAGCGTCGTCGGCGCCACGGCGGAGCCGGACAAGACGCTTGCTGCGGCGGGCGAGACCGTCAACCTGACCGTCGCCACGGACGAAGGCTATATGGAGAACACCCTGACCTATACAACGGGCAGCGGCGATCCCGTCGTCATTGAAAACCACAGCTTCACCATGCCTGCGGCCCCCGTGACCGTGACGGTCAGCTTACGCAAGGATGTGAGGATCTTCTGCACCGCCGACGTGCCGGATCAGACGTTGGGCAACTATGCCTACCTCTTCTACAAGTTTGAGGCCGCAAATGAAAATCCCGACGTGGCGGCGCATATCGGCGCGGCGGTCATGGACGGGGAAAAGGTACTGACCCTGGGTACGGACTATGAATTCGGTCTGGTGTTCTTTGCCGACGGCACCGATGATCTGCCCGGAAACATCGACGACGTATGCGTGGTGGAGATCAACGGGATCGGCGCTTATTACGGGACGCTGCTTTCGCCGGAGTTCACCATCGTCGCGCCGGTCACCTCCGGCGACTGGGGCGGTAATCTGCACTGGGAGCTGCGCGAGGGAACCATCATCATCACCGGCGCAGGCGGGATGACTGAAGCGGACAGCTTCACCGACTATCCGTGGTTCGCCGTTTCGGACGGCGCTTCGGCGGTTGTCATCGACGCGGGCGTGACGAGTGTGGCAGCACAGGCGTTCGGCGGCAGCAACAACGTCAATCCCTATGCCGGCGTGACAAGCCTCAGTCTGCCCGCGACCCTCTCGACCGTCGGGGATGATGCCTTCGCCTACATGACCGGCATTGAGACGGTCGATCTTTCCAACGTGACCGCCATCGGCGTGCGCGCGTTCAACCAGTGCCGCAGCCTCACCGTCACCGTGCCCGCCACCGTGACCGCTCTGGGCGACGGCGCGTTCGACGGATGCCGGGAAGTGTACTATTCCGTGATCGTCAATGATGCTGTAAACGGAACGGTCAGCGCAGATGTGACCTGCGCCGAAGAGAGCGAAACCGTTACGCTGACGGTCACGCCGGATCCCGATTACGAGCTCAAAACCCTGACCGTCACGGATTTAAGCGGCGCAGACATTGCGGTCACGAACAACACGTTCGTGATGCCAGCGTCGAACGTCACGGTCACGGCGGAGTTCAGGGCTATGTTCTTTACCGTTACGGTGAACAACGGCACAGGCGGCGGGAGCTATGCGCCGGGCGACAGCGTCACGGTCACGGCGAACGCGCCGGAAGCGAACATGCGGTTCAAGGAATGGACCGGCGCGGACGGGTTGACGTTCACCGACGGCAGCGCATATACCGCGACCGCGACCTTCACCATGCCGGAAGCGGACGTCACGCTGACGGCGACGTACGAGGACGCGCAGGAGCCGGGCAATGTGTATCCGATCGGCAGCTACGAAGAACTTAAAGCGTTCGCCGCGCTCGTCAACAACGGGAACACAAACAGAAATGCCAGACTGACGGCGGATATCGTCGCGGCGGACGGGAACTGGACGCCGATCAGAGAGTATTACGGAATCTTTGACGGCTGCGGATACACGATCACGGGACTGCGCATATCATCAGAAGATAATTCGTACGCCGGAATGTTCAGACTCGTTGAAGAAGGCGGCGTGGTGCAAAACCTTGCGCTCAAGGACGTGTGCATACAGGCGGGATCTTACGCGGGCAGCATCGCGGGACGCAACAAGGGCGTCATACAGAACTGCTGTGTGACCGGTACGGTGACCGGCAGCAACGATTCGTGCTATGACGGCGGGATCGTCGGACTGAACAACGGCAGCATCCTGTACTGCTACAGCGCTGCGACGGTGTCGAGCGTCAAAGCGGGCGGCGTGATCGGCGTGAACAACGGCACAGCACAGTCCTGCTATTACGATTCCGACGTGCTGACGGCGGTCAGTGCGATCGCGTACGACTACAGTACGTCGACAAACGTCTCGGGCCTTACTACGGCGCAGATGACCGGCACGGCGGCAGCCGACAACATGACGGGCTTCGATTTCGACAACGTCTGGAAAACGACCGAATCCTATCCGTCGCTGAGGACACCGGAACCGATTGAGCCGAAGTTCGCAACGCACAGCCTCGTCCTTTCCGGGCAGATCGGCGTGAACTTCTTTATGGATCTGCGACCGCTGTCCGATGCGGACCGGGTCGGCACCTATATGACGTTTACGATCAGCGGCAAGGGCAGCGTGTCTTCGGAGCCGGTATACTTCGACGAGAGCATGATGAACAGCGACGCGCTGTATCACAAGTTCACCTGCTATGTCAGCGCCATCCAGATGGCGGACACGATCACCGCGACGTATCACTGGACTGAGGACGACGTGGAAAAGACGGTGTCCGACACGTATTCCATCAAGCAGTACATCGAGGGCTTCGACGCCGCGCTTGCGAAGGATGAAAACGCCTTTGATGCAAAGACGGTCGCGTTGGTGCATGCGCTTGCGGACTACGGTCATTATGTGCAGATCTTCCTCAGCAGCATCAACAACTGGGAGATCAATACGGGAACCGAACCGGATAACAACAAGTACGCGCAGATGATGGAGAATCCGTACACGGGAAGCTATACCGTCAGCACAGTCCGGTCGGCGGTGGAGGCCTATCAGTTGACGGCAGAAGAGAAGAAGAACGGACAGGCAGTGACAGAAGTCGCAGTGTTCAAGGCACCGTCCATGTCGCTTGTGCTGGACAGCGAGACCGCGATCCGCATCTTCCTCGCGCATGCGGACAACACGCCGCTGAATCTTGCAGACGTCGATATTCGTATGGATACGGACAAAGCCGTCACGTGGGAACCGATACAGAAGGGCAACCGTGTCATGGTCGAGATCAGGGGCGTCAAGGCGGGCTGGCTGACGGAGACGTTCACGATCACCGCAGAGGAAGGCGACAACACCCAGACGATCAACGTCAGCGCGCTGTCCTATGTCGGCAAACTGCTGGATTCTGCGACATATGCCGACAATGCCGCAGCCAAGAACGCCGTCTGCGCGCTGTACGCATACGCGATGGCGGCAAAGGACTTTATCAACTGATTCCAAAAGCACAAGCAGGACCGCTCCGGCGGTCCTGTTTTTGCGCTCCCAAAAGCCTTCCCCTTGAGGGGGCACGGAGCCGAGCGCTCGCTGTGCGAGGAGAAGCGAGGTAAGGTGCGACCGAAACAGAGAGTTGAAGGCAGCATGGTACGCGCGGGAAGCGTGCGATCCACCTCTGTAATGAAGCGAAGCGAAATGGACAGCGACGCACTGCGACCATGTGAGGCCATTGGGAAAGGTGGCGCGACGAAGGAGCGACGGATGAGGGAGCGGCGTCAGCCGCGCATTGCTCCTGCCGGCGATCGCGCGATCTGCTGTCGGAAACGATCGCTTTTTTGACAGAAAAACAGCAATCGACGGCCGGATTATGCAGAAAAACCCTTCGTATGCAAACGCAATTCGACAGATTTCCCGCCTGCTTTTGGAAATTCGCCTAATTTGTACTTCTTTTTATTGTCGCAGTTTGCTTGACGGCGGCAGATCGCTGTTGTATAATGATATGGTCATATAATATGTCGTGCTATGCCCTTATTACCGGCATGCCGATATTTCGCGGGAACACTCGCAGAAATGGCGATCAAAACCAATATATTATAGAAGGAGTGCGCGAACGCTTCTTCAGGAAAGGAAAAGACCTTGGAACAGGTGAGAAGGGACAAAAACGAAGTCGAAATCAATCTGAGGGATGTGTTTCAGATCCTGCTCTCGAAATGGATCTGGATCGCGGCTGCAGGGATCATCGCCGCGCTGGTGATCGGACTCTTTACGCGCTTTGCAATCAAAAAGAAATACACCGCGTCCGTCTCGATGTATATCAGCACGGTCACGGAGCAGAATCAGGCGTCCGGCACGGTCACCAACAGTGAATTGGTTGCGGCGGACAACCTGATCAAGACATATCAGGTCATCGTCAAGAGCAATTCGGTTCTCGACGTGATCGCGGAGCATTTCAATGCGGAGCATCCGGAGCATGCGAAATATAATATTTCGGCAGCCTCGATAGCGAGAATGACTTCGGTTTCCGTTCCGAACGGAACGAAGCTGATCCAGGTGGACGTCAAGACGGTCGACCCGGTCCTTTCTGCGGACATCGCCAATACGTTCGCAAAATACGCAGGACCGGAGATCATCCGCATTACGAAGGCGGGCGACGTGCAGATCGTCGACTATGCGACGGTGCCGAAGACGCATTCCAGTCCGAGCCTCACCCGAAACGTTATCATCGGCTTCCTTGCCGGTGCGGTGCTTGCCGCTGTCTTCTTTGTGATGAAGGCATATCTGGACACCACGATCTATACCTCGGAAGAGGTGCAGAAGGTCAGCCGCTGTCCGGTGATCGGCACGGTCCCGATGATCGACGTCGGAAGCAATCAGGTCACGCCCTGGGAAGTCTCGCTGCGGGAGGAAATCATCAATGAATAAGCCATTCGGGAAAAAGAACAACGCCGCAAACCGCAGGCAGGAGGAACGTTCGCAGATCCGTGAAAACCGCAAGAAGCTGCTGACCCAGGACAGCGCGTTTGCGATCCGCGAAGCGTATGTACAGCTTCGAACGAATCTGATGTACAGCGTCGCGTCGATGGACGACCGCGGCTGCAAGGTGTTCGGCGTCACGAGCGCGAACCCGTCCGAGGGCAAGAGCCTGACGGCGTCCAACGTTGCGGTTTCGTTTGCGATGCTCGGCAAGCGCACGCTCCTGATCGACTGCGACATGCGTAAGCCGAATGTCGCACGACTCTGGCGCATCCATACCAAAAACGGTCTGAGCGATCTGATCGCCAAGGTGGACGTGTGCAACGTTTACAGCGTGGAGGGGCTTCCGCTGTCGATCATCTGCTGCGGCAAGATCCCGCCGAACCCGTCCGAGATGCTTGCGTCCGCATCGTTCCAGAACGCGATCGCGGGCTTCCGCCGGCAGTACGATTATATCATCCTCGACACGCCGCCGATCAATGAGGTCGCAGACGCGCAGATCATCTCGCGGCTGGTGGACGGCATGGTGCTGGTCGTGCGATCCTCTATTACAAAGCAGAGGGATCTTGCGGAGGCCGAGTCGACGCTGCAAAGCGCGGGCAGCCGTATCAGCGGCGTCGTCATCAACGACCTGAATCTCAAGCAGAGCGGCAAGTACGGCTACAGGTACGGCTATAAGTACGGCTATAAATACGGCTACAAGTACGGCTATAAGAGCGGGAATCAGTCCGAGTACCGGTACGGCTACAATCCGGACTTCGGCAGCGCATCCAAGACCAGAAAGCCGCAGAAGAACGTCAGCAGCACGGAGATCGATTTCCATGCGCACATTCTCCCGGGCTGCGATCACGGAAGCGACGGACTGGAGACCTCGTTGAAGCAGATCGCGCTTGCGAAGAAGGCGGGTGTGGACGTTATCTGCGCGACATCGCATTTCTACGGTCAGAAGACGTCCGTGGAGGACTTTTTGGAAAGCCGCGCACGCTGCTGGCTGCAGCTCAAGAAACAGCTTCAGCCGGACGATCCGAAGATCCTGCTCGGCGCAGAGGTGCTCGCGTTCGAGGGCATCGAAAAGCTGCCGCATATCGAGGATCTCTGCCTGATGGGGACGCGCATCCTGCTTCTCGAAATGCCGTTCACGCATTGGTCGGATCAGCTGATCGCGTCCGTCGAGGCGCTGAGCGAGCGGCAGGATCTGCGCATTGTGCTCGCCCATGTGGACCGCTATGAACGCGAGCAGGTCGAAACGCTGCTCGGATTTGAGAATGTCAAGGCGCAGGTGAACGTCTCTGCGCTAACCAAGCATCTGCCGAGCGGGTATCTGCGCGAGTGGATGCGGCAGGGCAAGGTCGTCGCGCTCGGAAGCGATATTCACGGCACGAAGGTCGGCTATACGGAATGGGATGCCGTAAAGCAGCGGTATCCGGAGGAATGGAAGGCTGTGATGCAGGAAACGGAGCTGCGCCTTTCCACTCTGTTGTAAGCAAAACCGGGGGGAGAAAAGAGACCGAGGCGAGCGGTGCGCGGCCATAGCCGCCCCGCGATCGGACGGTCGAACACAGCGTGTTTGGACAATGTGAGGCGCATTTTGCGCGTCGCATGCCGAAGGCAACGAAAAAACAGGCTGTGATTCCACAAATCGGGAGGAACAACAATGGAAGAACAAGAAAAAACGATCACCCCGGAAACGGATCTCGGCTTTGAGCCGGAAGGACGCAAGGGAAAGAAACGGAAAAAGTCCAAGGTCAAACGGATCATTTTGTGGTCCGTTCTCGGCGTACTGCTTGCCGCGCTGATCGGCGGCGGGATCTATATTTGGTTCATTCTGAAGCATCCGGGCGCATTCTTCTCGTCGTCCGTCCGTATGACCGCGACGGCAAAGCCTGCGGAAACACCGATGATTGAAATCGAGCAGTATCTGCCGAGCAGAGAACCCGATACGACGCCGATGCCGACGCTTGCGCCGGCTGCAACGCCGACGCTGCCGGAGGGATCCGCACAGCCGGATCCGGATGAGTCGCTCGGCATCGTCAACATCGCGCTGTTCGGCATCGATGCGTATGAAAACGGATCGTCAACCAGCGGAACCATGCCGCATACGGATGCGAATCTGGTCCTTGCAATCAACTTTGATACAAATGAAATGAGTCTGATCTCCATTGCGCGCGACTGTCTGACGACCGTGCCGGGCTATAGGGGCTTCTACAAGTTCAACGGCGTTTTCAACGTCGGCGGCGGCATGGAGAATCCGAAGGCGGGGTTTGAGCTGTCGTGCCGTACGGCGGAGGAATGGCTGGGCGGCGTTTCGATCCCGTATTACTACGGCGTCGATTTTCAGGCGCTGATCGATCTGGTCGATATGATCGGCGGGATCGATTTTGATGTGGATATCAAACTGATCACACTTGACGGGCGCAGAATCTCACCCGGGAAACGTCATCTGGACGGACAGGGCGTGATGGCATATATGCGAATGCGAAAAACCGCCAGCGGCCGCGATTCGGACCGCACCGCGCGTCAGCGCAAGATGCTGGTCGCGATCTTCAAAAAGCTGAAGCAGGAAGGGAAGCTTTCGATGATCCCCGATCTGCTGAAAACCATGGGCGACAACGTCTACACAAATACCAGCCTTTCGCAGACTGCGGCGCTTGTGAATTTTGCCAGGGGCATCAACCCGGACAGCATCAAAACCTACAGCATTCAGGGCAAGATGGGTCTGGCGTACGACTGGTCGTTCTGCTTCATCGACCAGCAGGCGCGCATCGACATGCTCAGAGAAGTGTACGGAATCGAAGCGGAACCGATCGGCGTCAATTCGCGCGTGTACGAAATATTTTTGCATGACAGCGGGTTCCGCGCGATCCAGCATCTGACGATCGCAAAGCGGATCCTGAACGAGGCGCACGAAGCGGCGGAAAAAACGCCGATGAGCGAAGCGCAGAAAGCGGCGTACGCCGCATGCTGGCAGGACATGCAGGACCTTCAGACACTGTTTGATTATACGGATCAGTGGACGCAGAGGCACTATGACGCCACCGTAAAGCTGACCGAAGACGAATACAACGAGCGCAGCGAGATGTACCGCGGACTGAAGAATCTTGAAGCAAAACTGAGAGATTCGGCGAATGCTCTGAACGAAGCGTTCGGGAACCCCGTGAGACCGAATTGGGATCGCGGCAGTTCCGGCTGGTCGGAGAAAAACAGCGATATCAACGAGGTTTACGTCGACTTCCGCTGAGGGGATCGCATCCCGCAGCGTTCGGCTCGACCGTACGGAGTATCAGAATGAAAGAAAACGTATACAAACAAACCGGCGAAAAGCCGCATAAGCAGACAGGCATGCGCAAGGTCCTGATTCCCGCTTTATTGGGCGTCTATGACTTTGTGGCGATCGTGCTTTCCTACTTTCTTGCGCTTTGGCTCCGTTTTGACTTTTCTTTCTCCAGGATTTCGCCTGCGGAATACTGGACCATCTTCTCGCATTCGATCCTATTCTATGCAGCGGCGTCCGTGCTCGTGATCTGGGCGTTCCGGCTGTATCGGCTGCTGCTGCGCTATATCGGCCTTCGAGAGATCGTCAAGATCTTCGGCGTTTCCGTGCTGCTTTCAGCCGCGTATGCCGTCGCTGTTACCCTGATCTTCGGACGCATGCCGGTATCGTATTATTTCGGCGGCGCACTGCTGCAGGCGGCGCTGCTGACGGGGATCCGCATGTCTGTCCGGCTGGTCGATCAGTGGAACAAACGGAAAGCGCAGATCCAGGCGGAGCGGAACCGTGTGATGCTGATCGGCGCAGGCGACGCCGGGCAGATGATCCTGCGCGACATCGTGGCGAACCCGAGCACGCACGATGTGGCTGTCTGCATCATCGACGACGATCCGAACAAGCAGAAGCGTCTTCTGGAGGGCGTTCCGATCGTCGGCAGACGCGAGGATATCCTCTCCGCAGTCGAGAAGTATCGCGTCGACAAGATCTATCTTGCGATCCCGAGCGCGACGGCCGAGCAAAAGCGCGATATCCTCGCCATCTGCAGCGAGACCGCGTGTGAGCTCAAGCAGCTTCCGGGCATGTATCAGCTGATTTCCGGACAGATTTCGGTCAGCGCGATGAAAGACGTTGCGGTCGAGGACCTTTTGGGCCGCGATCCGATCCGCCCCGATCTCTCCGGCGTGTATTCCTTCATCAACGGAAAGACGGTGCTGGTCACCGGCGGCGGCGGGTCGATCGGCAGCGAGCTTTGTCGGCAGATCGCCGCGCACGGCCCGAAGCAACTCATCATCTTTGATATCTATGAAAACAGCGCGTACGACATCCAGCAGGAGCTCAAGGAACGCTTCCCGCAGCTGGATCTGGTCGTGCTGATCGGCTCGGTGCGCGACAGCCGCAAGATCTTCAAGGTGTTCGACGAATACCGGCCGGAGATCGTCTATCATGCGGCGGCGCATAAGCATGTCCCGCTGATGGAGACCAGTCCGTGTGAGGCGATCAAGAACAACGTCATCGGCACGTATAAGACCGCATACGCGGCAATGGTACACGGCTGTGGGCGTTTTGTGCTGATCTCGACGGACAAGGCGGTCAACCCGACCAACGTCATGGGCGCAAGCAAGCGTCTGTGCGAGATGATCATCCAAAGCTTTGACGCCAAGATCAAGGCGGGAAGAGCGAGCGAGATCCCGCAGCTGTTCACACACGAGGGCTGCGAAAACGCCGATAAGGACGGCACGGGCCGCGTATTCCAAAGCATCCGGACCGAGTTTGTCGCCGTACGGTTCGGCAACGTGCTCGGCAGCAACGGCTCGGTCATTCCGCTGTTCAAGAAGCAGATCGAACACGGAGGGCCGGTCACCGTCACGCATCCGGACGTCATCCGCTACTTCATGACGATCCCGGAGGCGGTGAGCCTCGTCATGCTCGCCGGTACCTACGCAAAGGGCGGCGAGATCTTTGTGCTGGATATGGGAAGCCCGGTCAAGATCGACACGCTGGCAAGGAACCTTATCAAGCAGGCAGGACTGAAGCCGGACGTCGACATCAAGATCAAGTACACCGGTCTGCGGCCCGGCGAGAAACTCTATGAGGAAAAGCTCATGGATGCGGAAGGCTTGCAGAAGACCGAGAACGAGCTGATCCACATCGGCAAGCCGATCGCGTTCGATCAGGATTTGCTGTTCAGGAATCTCAGTATGCTGATGAGCGCAGCCTACGCGAACGACGACCGGATCCGGGAGCTTCTGATCGGCATGGTGCCGACCTACCATCCGGCCAAAGCCGGCGCGCAGGCACTCAAGGTGTTCGGCGCGTCCGCCGAATCGGAAACGGACGAGATGCATGCCGCAGGCTGAGCGTATGCGCATCCGGCGGTTGTCGACCAAGCGAATCATTCTGCTGATTGCGACAGCGTTGGTACTGCTCTTTATCTTTGTACAGTCGCTGCTGCCGCAGAGCATCTCCGCAGAGGAAAGCGGCTGGTTTCGGGAAAAGATCCTGAATCCGATCGCATCCTTTTTCGGGATCGAACCGCTGTCGCATGCCGCAGTACGCAAGCTGGCGCATGTGTTTGAGTATACGGTACTTGCCGCATTGCTCGTTCTGACCTTGCGCAATCAAATCGTCAAAAGCTTCAGCCTCGGCTTCACCGCTGCCTTTCTGGACGAAAGCCTGCAGGCGCTGACCGGCCGCGGTTCGCAGCTTACCGACGTCTGGATCGACCTTTGCGGCGTCGCCCTCGGCACGCTGATCGGCTTCCTGATATGGAAAGCATACTGTCGACGTCGCAATACATCAAAAAATACGCAGTGATTCAAGAATGGCTTTTGACGAATCAGACATGGGGAGAAAGATATGAACAAGTTTTCAGATGATCCGCGCTTTGCCGGAATCAAACCGTTCGAAAAAAAGATCTGGCTGAGTTCGCCTACCATGCACGGCGACGAGCAGCATTGGGTGGACGATGCGATCCAGACAAACTGGGTTTCCACGGTCGGCGCAAACATCAACGAGGTGGAAAAGCAGGTCGCGGAACGGATCGGCGTCAAGTATGCCGTTGCGCTGTCCTGCGGTACGGCTGCGCTTCATCTTGCAACGAAGCTTGCGGGAGAGAAGCTCTACGGACAGGCGCGTCCGAATCAGGGCACGCTGCAGGGGCATCGGGTGTTCTGTTCCGACATGACGTTTGACGCTTCCATCAATCCGGTTGCCTACGAAGACGGTGAAGCGATCTTCATCGACACGGAGCCTGACACCTGGAATATGGACCCCATTGCATTACGGAAAGCGTTTGAGCTCTATCCGGACGTGCGTTTGATCATCGTTGCGCATCTCTACGGCACGCCGGGCAAGATGGAGGAGATTCGTGCAATTGCGGACGAGCATCATGCACTGATCGTCGAGGACGCCGCCGAATCCCTCGGCGCAAAGTACAAACTGCACGGCGAATGGGTCGAAACCGGCACGCTCGGCGACTATAACTGCATCAGCTTCAACGGCAACAAGATCATTACCGGCAGCGCAGGCGGCATGTTCCTTACGAACAGCGTTGAGGACGCGAACAAGGTCCGCAAATGGTCCACGCAGAGCCGCGAGGCCGCGCCCTGGTATCAGCATGAGGAGATCGGCTATAACTACCGCATGTCCAATATCGTTGCGGGTGTTGTTCGCGGTCAGCTACCCTATATCGGAGAGCATATGGCGCAGAAGAAAGCGATCTACGAGCGCTACAAAGCCGGGCTCGCCGATTTGCCGGTCAGGATGAATCCCTTCGATCCCGACAAGTCACAGCCGAACCACTGGCTGTCCTGCCTGATCATTGACGAGGACGCTATGGCACCCATGGTTCGCGGCGAGCAGGACTATCTCTACAAGTCCGTTTCCGGCAAGAGCAGCCCGCAGGAGATCCTTGACGCCATCTTCGCCTTTAACGCGGAGGGTCGTCCGATCTGGAAGCCCATGCATATGCAGCCGATCTACCGCACCTACGCCTTCATCACCGCCGAAGGCAACGGCCGCGGCCGCTCCAACGCCTACATTGCCGGCTCCGGTCTCGACGTCGGCGCAGACATCTTCCGCCGCGGTCTCTGCTTGCCCTCCGACAACAAGATGACGCCGGAGCAGCAGGACATTATCATCGATATTATTCACAGATGCTTTCACTAAACGGAGGAACGTATGAAGAAACACAAGCCATACGGTCCTTATGAGCGGTTTGTGAAACGTCCGCAGGATTTTTTATGTGCGCTGCTTGCTACGATTATACTATCTCCTCTTTTAATTGTAGTAGCGATTTTGGTTCGCATCAAGCTGGGAAGTCCGATTCTGTTTACACAGGACAGACCGGGGAAAGACGGAAAGATTTTCAAGCTATATAAGTTCAGAACGATGTTGCCTCCCAAAGATGGTATAATAGATCCCAAGCAGGATGCAGCAAGATTGACGCCATTCGGGAAAAAGCTTCGTGCAACTTCATTGGATGAACTTCCTGAGCTTTTCAATATACTGAAAGGTGATATGGCGGTTGTTGGACCGCGTCCACTACTGGTTCAGTATTTAGAGCGATATAACGCACACCAAGCGCGACGCCATGAAGTTCGTCCTGGATTTACGGGACTGGCACAAGTACATGGCAGAAACGCAATCAGTTGGGAAGAAAAATTTGATTGGGATGTGAAATATGTCGATCACATTACTTTCTTAGACGATTGGAGAATCATATTTGAAACAATCAAGACCGTTTTGAAACGAGAAGGCATCAATAACGACAGGGCGGCTACGATGACCGAGTTTATGGGGAGTGAAAAATGAAAAAGCTGATTATCATTGGAGCATCCGGTCACGGAAAAGTTGTTGCAGATATTGCTATGCTCAATGGATACACGGATATTGTTTTTTTGGATGATAATGCAGGGACAAAGGAATGCGCCGGGTTCTCGGTTCTCGGTAAGAGTACAGAAGCACCGGAAGGCGAGGTTTTTGTAGCAATCGGCAATACAGAAGATCGTAAGCATCTGATGGAATACTATTGCAACAGGTCAATGCCTGTGCTGATTCATCCGAATGCAGTTGTTGCAAAAGATGTTAAAATTGGCGCTGGAACGGTAGTTATGGCAGGTGCAGTGATCAATCCGGGAGCAAAAATCGGTACTGGATGCATCATAAATACCTGTAGTTCTGTTGATCATGATTGCATTATTTCCGATTATGTGCATATTGCTGTGGGTTCACATCTGTGCGGAACGGTCCTTGTCGGACAAGAAACTCTGATAGGAGCAGGAGCAACGGTCAGCAATAATGTAAATGTCTGCGAAAACTGTACAATTGGTGCGGGTGCTGTAGTGACATGTGATTTGTCTGCTCCCGGCACTTACGTCGGCGTTCCGGCAAAAAGACTGAGTAAGCCAAAACTAACGGGGGGTATCGACTAACCTCTGATTCATCATATCTGTTCTCTGAAAGGAGAGCAGCATGATGAAGGAACTGATTATTATTGGTGCTAGTGGGTTTGGAAGAGAAGTCGCGTGGTTGGTTGAACGAATCAATAAAGTCAATCCGACATGGAAACAGCTTGGTTTTATTGATGACAATGAATCGCTGCAGTGACAAACGGTTAACGGATATCCTGTGCTCGGCAAGACCGAGGATGTTGCGCAGTTTGCGGACGCATATTTTGTTTGCGCTGTAGGCGCATCAAAAATCAGGGAGCGTATCATTGAACGTGTCAAAACATATAATCCATCCATTCGATTCGGCACGTTGATTGACTCCTCTGTTGAAATGTCCGATCTGGTCACGATCGGAGAAGGCACAATCATTTGTGCGCACACGATCATTACGGTAAACATTTCGATCGGCAGTCACGTCATTATCAACCTTGACTGTACGATCGGACATGATGCGATTCTGCATGATTTTGTAACACTCTACCCGAGTGTGAACGTATCAGGAATAACGGAAATCGGACGGTGCAGTGAGCTCGGAACTGGCATGCAGATTATACAGGGAAAAACCGTCGGCGATTACAGCATCGTCGGTGCTGGTGCTGTGGTCGTAAAGGATATTCCGTCCAGATACACTGCGGTCGGCAGTCCCGCAATGCCGATAAAATTCTTTGGAAATTGAGATGCTGCAATAACCGCGTCTTTAATTGATAGACAACGGCAAAATAGACGCGATAGAATTGAAAGAATACCGATAGCCAAGAAGGAAGGAAACGGAACACATGCTGGTACTGAAGATATTGTGGGGGATGTCCGCTTTCATCATCTTTTGGGCGATGATGGGGTACCCGGCATCGCTCGTCGTTCTGAAGAAGCTGATCAGGAGACAGAATAAAAAGGATGAATCGTATGAGCCAACTGTGACGATCATGGTTGTTGCTCATAATGAGGAAAAGGTTATCGGGGAAAAGCTGGCAAATTTGCTGAACACGGATTATCCGAAGGACAAGCTTTCTTTTTTGATCGCGTCGGATTACTCAACGGATAAAACGGACGAAATCGTTGAGACGTTTATCATGGACAATCCGGACCGCGATATTCGTATCCATAAATCCGTCAATCATTACGGGAAAACGAATGCACAGAACGAAGCGCAGGCGCTTTGTAATACAGAGATTCTAATCATGACGGACGCAAACGCTATGTTTGAACCGAACGCGGTCAAAGAACTGGTCTCCTATTTTACGGATCCATCGATCGCCTATGTGTCCGGACAGCTTCGCTATATGAACACTGATGGGAGCAATACCGCAAATTCGGAAGGTTTCTACTGGAAACTTGATCTGCTGTGCAGGAGCATTGAAAGTCGGATTCAGACGATTACTGCTGGAAACGGCGCTATTTATGCGGTGCGTAACGCAGATTACGTTGTGATTCCGCCTATCGAGTGCCATGATTCCAGCTTTCCCGTGTTGTATGCGCTGAAAAAAAAACGAGCAGTATATAATCCGGATGCTGTCGCCTATGAAAAAGCGGGAGAAGTCAACGAAGACGAATTTAAACGTAAGGTTCGAATGAACCGTATAATTCTTCGTGGTATCCTACCGGATATAAGAATCTTAAATGTTTTTTCCTATCGTTGGTTTTCTTATTTTTATCTTGGTCACCGTACCTGCCGATACTTACTTTGGCTGATGCATTTGCTCGTATTTGTTTTGAATATTCCGCTTGCGTTTTTTTGTGGTGTATTTTGGAAGGTTACACTTGCGTTGCAAACTATGTTTTATTTATTTGCTGTAATTGGCTGGCTTACTAAGAGTAACAATACAATTATTAGGTTCATCACATATTACTGCATGACGATTATCGCGCAATGGAAAGGCGTTATCAATATAGTTACGGGAAAATCAAAACCCGTGTGGGAAAAAGCTGAAAGCACGAGATAGCTTTTATTGATGCAGGAGTGGATTAAGGAGAGATCAGATATGAAACTGTTTGACGCGCTTATCAACAAAGAAGAGTCGCTTGCTCTTGTCGGACTAGGTTATGTCGGTATGCCAATCGCACATGCTTTTGCAAAGAAGGGGCTTAATGTAATAGGTTTCGATCTTAACAAATCGAAGATTGAATTGTATAAATCAGGCGTTGATCCAACTATGGAAGTTGGGGATACGGAAATCAAGAATACAAATATCCATTTCACCACAGATGAAACAGAATTAAAAAAAGCAAAGTTTATTATTGTAGCTGTTCCAACCCCTGTGAATATGGATCATACGCCTGATCTTACGCCTGTTGTTAGTGCTTCCGAGATAGTTGGCAGAAATCTCGTTCCAGGTTCTATTGTGGTTTACGAATCAACCGTATATCCGGGCTGCACAGAAGATGTTTGCATTCCTATTCTGGAGAAACAGAGCAGTCTAACCTGCGGGATTGACTTCAAGGTCGGATACAGCCCCGAGCGCATCAATCCTGGCGACAAGGTGCATAGGCTTGAGAACATCCATAAGATCGTAAGCGGAATTGATCAAGATAGTCTTGAGACCATTAAGGCAGTATATGATCTTGTTATTGAGGTGGGTACACATCCTGTGTCAAACCTTCGAACAGCCGAGGCCGTCAAGGTAGTAGAAAACAGCCAGCGTGATATCAATATTGCCTTTATGAACGAACTGGCCATGGTGTTTGACCGTATGGACATTGATACAAATGAGGTCGTTGACGGCATGAATACTAAATGGAATGCGTTAGGCTTTCGACCTGGTTTGGTAGGTGGTCACTGCATCGGTGTTGACCCATATTATTTCACCTATGAAGCGGAGAAGCTGGGATATCACAGCCAGATTATCCTAAATGGTCGTATTGTGAACGACTCTATGGGTGCGTTTGTAGCAGACAAGGCTGTTAAGAAGATGATAGAAGCTGGTCAAGCTCCGAAGAAGAGCAAGGTTGTTATCCTCGGCTTGACTTTTAAAGAGAACTGCCCTGATACCAGAAACAGTAAGGTTGATGACATCATTAAGCAACTGAATACATATGGCATCAAGCCTATAGTAGTCGATCCTTGGGCAAGTGAAAAAGACGCAATGCATGAGTATGGCGTGAAGTTGACCAAGATCGAAGACGTTACTGATGCTGATTGTGTGGTCGTAGCAGTTGCTCATGACGCGTTTAAAGCATTAGGAATTGAAAGGATTAAGACCTTATTCAGGACAGTTCCAGATGAGCAGAAAGTACTCATTGATGTGAAAGGGATATACAAGGTCAATGAATTAAAAGCATCTGGAATGATTTGGTGGAGACTGTGAGCAATGAAAATCATGTCGAGAATAGCCAGGGTAGCAAATACAATTAAACATCGACATTTTGTGTTTTGCAAATGCGGGAAGGGTAATAGCTTTTCAAAAGGAGTTATTATCTATGAAAATGCAAAAATAGGTCATGATAATCATTTTTCACCTTATGTTATCGTGAACAATGCGATTATTGAAAATTATTGTTCAATAGGCCCTGGATCAAAAATTGGTTTAGGGGAACATGATATCCATGCCATTTCCACTTATCCCAAGATGGGGAATGGCGATGGCAAAATGGTTCTATTTGACGTCGAGAAGCCAACAGTTATTGGAAGCGATGTATGGATCGGAGCAAATTCGGTAGTGAAACAAGGTGTCTCCATCGGAAATGGTGCGATCATTGGGGCTGGTTCCGTTGTAACAAAGGATGTTGAACCATACTCGATAGTAGTCGGAATCCCGGCAAGACATTTACGATATAGGTTTTCTGATGAAACAATTCGAGCGATTCGCGAATCTGAGTGGTATTCTTATTGCTTTTCGGAAGCAAGAGAAATAGTTAAGCAATTATACAAAAGAGGGACTACGGAATGAAAAGCGTTTCCTATATTTGTGTTTCGGGCTATTTTTCATCTGGATCTAGCGCAGTAGTAGATTTGGTAAAGGAGTTTCGCAACACACATGAATGTGGAGCAGAAATCAGGCTCATAAAAGATCCTCACGGCATTACTCAATTGGAAGATGTGCTGGTGAATAACTGGGAGTTAATCAATTCAGCTGCAGCACTTGAAGAGTACTATGCATTCTGTAAAAAATGTGCACGTTCAGGAGGGAAAAATCCATTTGAACCGGCTGGTCTCGGATATTCGAAAAGGATAACTCCAGAATTTATGCAGATCACAAAAGAATACATTGACAGCTTAACCAAGTTTGAATACAAAGCAGATTATTACTACAATAAGTTTCAGAAAAACTATTTTCAATATATCGTTGATCGGTGGAGATGGGCGATTGAGTACCTTTCCAAGGGAAAGTATAAGACGGCGAACAGAAAGATCAAAGCAGTAAGATTTTCGGCGCCGACACAAGACGAGTTTTCAGTGCAAACGAAAAAGTATTTTGAAAAGCTGTTCGAGCATTATGTTCCCGAAAATGAAAAAGGATATGTAATACTGGATCAGGCAATATCTCCGAATAATCCGTTGGTCATTTACAGATATCTGAATAATAGCAAGCTGATTATCGTTTCTCGCGATCCGAGAGATATGTATATAGACAATATTCTGTGGGGTGTTGGTTTAGACAATGATTTGGAAACCGCTGAGGCAGGGTACAGATTTGTTACGCAGCAAAGGATGCTAAGACGTAATCAGGTTGATGATGTTAATGTTTTTTACGTTCGATTTGAAGATCTCGTCTTAAATTATGATATAACAGTTGAGAAACTCCTTCGGTTTCTTAATTTTTCCGAAGTAGACCATGTCAAGAAAAAGGAGTATCTAGTTCCGGAGAAATCAAGCAAAAATGTCGGGATATGGAAACAGTACTACAGAAAATACAAAGATGCAATAGATGTGATTACAAAAGAACTGTCGGATTGGTGCGTTGAGGCGGGGGATTATAACGCATGAAAGTATTACAGATACTGGGAGGTTATCACAAACAAAGCTTATATAAGGAATTGTTTGACAGATTGAGCAGCATGGGGGTTGAGAGTGAGGTGTATTCTCACTGCGAACCTGGGGAAACGGTGTCACAAAAATTTCCGGCGAATATTCATATATATAACCATTTTAGCCAAATTGATAGGATAACTTTTTTTGGAAAACAGCGAAAAATTATCAGAGATTTATATCGCGATTTTACAATTAGTCAAAGTGACTTAATTCATGCGCATACTCTTTTTTCTTCAGGGTATGCAGCATATACTATAGCAAGAAAAATACACATACCTTATATAGTTGCAGTAAGAAGCGTTGATATCAATGTGTTTCTAAAGAGAATGCCATTTTTGGTTCCTTTAGGGTTGAAAATCATGCTTGATGCACAGAAAGTGATCTTTTTAAGCCGAGTTTTTCAGAAAGAGACTATAGAAAAGTTTCCAACAAAGTATCATTCAATATTATATGAAAAATCGCTCGTCATACCAAATGGAATTGACGATGTTTTTCACAATAACTTGTATATCAGCAGACAGAGACCGTCTGATGAAATGATCAAGCTCATTATGGTTGCTGGGTTTAATGAGAATAAGAATCTCGATGGAGTAATCAAAGCCTGTGACATATTGATAAAGAATGGAAAAACAGTTTGGTTATCCTTAGTTGGAGAGATTCGGGATGATAAATCAAAACAATTGGTAGAAAGCAGAAATTATATTGAATATCATGACAAGTGTGGATTAGATCAAGTTATTGATTATCTCAGGTGTTCGCATGTATTCGTAATGCCGTCACATACGGAATCCTTTGGGTTGGTATATGCGGAAGCAATGAGTCAAGGGCTTCCTGTTATTTACACAAAAGGTCAAGGCTTTGATGGACAGTTTGACGATGCGACCGTAGGCTATGCTGTGTCTGATAAAGACAGTAAGGAACTCGCAGATTGCATCCTAAAAGCTTATGAAAACTATGATACGTTGTCATCAAATTGTCTCTCTTTGGTGAGTAAATTCAATTGGAAAACAATATCTGAACAGTACAGAGATATATATGTTGCCTGCAGTCCCAAAAAATGATCAACAGAGAGATTCTTATATGATGTTTTCAGTAATAATCCCGGTTTATAATATGGAGCAGTATCTTCCTGAATGCATTGAGAGTCTTGTTAAGCAGAAATCTGACAGCATTGACAATTATGAGATTCTGTTGATCGACGATGGCTCTACAGACCGCAGCCCGGAATTGTGCGATTTTTACGATAGTCAATATAGTCAAATTCATGCTTTCCACAAGAATAATGGCGGATTATCAGATGCTAGGAACTATGGAATAGATCATTCGACTGGTGATTATTTGATTTTTATCGATAGTGACGATTGGATAGCGCCCAATGCACTTAAGACATTTTCCAGAGCATTGGCGGATCAACCAGCGGATGTTTTGATTACAAGATTAACAGAGGTATATCCCGAAAAAGTGATTCAAAATGATCGATCCTTTGAGACTTATTTGCAACAGCCACTGACAAAGGAACGAGCTCTCGAATGGGAAATGATTAAATCACAGAATACATGGCCAGCTGTAAAAACAATCGTATCTCATCGCCTTATTGAGGATAATCAAATACGCTTTATGAATGGTATGCTTCATGAAGATATGGATTGGACAGCACATATTTGTATGTGTGCAGATACATATATTGGTTCCGGAATAGAATGGTATTATCATAGAATGATGAGGAGCGGCTCAATTACAAGCAGCATCAAAGGTAAGAATATTACGGATACTGTGAAGATAGCAGGCAAGTTTTTTGAAGAGACGAAGGATGATCATTCATATAAAGCGAAACTTATACGGAAAAGAATGATGAGATCGGTTTATGCAAAGTTGAATGAGTTAAAAAAATGTACTTTAGAAGAACAAAAAGATGTTATACATACGGTAAAAGAAAACAAGAGGATTTTTGCTGTAGCGCCGGGGATGAAATATAAAGTGTTCGTCATGGCAATGAAACTGATTGGTCCGAAGGCGGCCATAAGCATATTAAATCGCATTAACGGATAATTATATGATTCATTAAGTCATTCGTATTCGAGGATGAAGAAAAGCATGGAAATAGAAACACTTAGGAAACTGCAACTCGTTGAGTTGGAAATATTAGAGCAGATTGATGCGATTTGTACTAAATACAACATTTCTTATTTCTTAGATAGCGGAACAGCTTTAGGCGCTATACGGCATGGCGGGTTTATTCCTTGGGATGACGATGTTGATATCGGAATGCTGAGGGATGATTATGAACGCTTCATTCGTGTTGCAGAAAAAGAGCTTGCTCCGCAGTACTGTATTCAAACAAGAGAGACCGAACCGAATTTTGGTAAGTACAGTGCTAAGGTAAGAAAACGCGGAACGGTTTTTCCTGAAAAAGGATCTGAGAAACTGGCGGAGAGGGGTATATTTGTAGATATCTATCCTTTCGATTATACGGATAACAGCATCAGAAAAGCAAACAGACACATTAATAATGCTAGAAAGATTTTATTGTTATTACGGTTCATCCAAACGGATGAAAGAAGAACTCTATTCGTGAAACGAGTTATGCATAGATTGGCATCGTTGATACTGCCCGAAAAGATACTCGAAAACTACTATCTCAAGTATTGCACAAAGTACTCAAAAACGCCGACATCCAATTTGACGTGCTTTTCTTATCGTATGGCAAGAGATAATAATTTCATTTTCGCTTTCAAGGAAATGGTTCCTTCTCGCAGAATACAGTTTGAAGGAAAGAATTTCTTAATTATGAATAATAGTGATTATTATTTAAGTATAATGTATCATGATTATATGACTTTGCCGCCGCAAGAAAAGAGGATTTGTCATGTTTCCGGCGATATTGTTTTTTGATAGGATGTAAAATGAAGACAAAAGGATTGCAATTTGATAAGTATTTGATTCCGAAACTATTGTTAATTAGTTATCTTATTTACAATAGTTCGCTTACTGCGATAGGCATTTATGTCCCAAGGTTATCGATTGTTCTTTTATTTGCGTCGACCGTTTCGGTTTTGATTTCAGAAGGAAGTACTTTTTATTTTGTTCCCTTTAAAGAGTTCAAATGGCTTGTATTATTTGTGATGATGGCAACAATTACGAGCTTTTTTATTGCAAATGACCGATCTCTCGTAATTCAACAAGCATTGTTTCTTTTGGAGATAATTCTAGTTGGATATCTAATCTGCCTTGTTGCATATAGAACTGGAGAAGCAGATATTATTCCATGGGCTTTCTTTATTGGTTCAGTTATTATATCAGTTTATATGTTATCAGGAAATGCGGTATTAGTTGGGAGAAAACTCTCTTTATCTGAGGATTATAATACAAATACATTAGGCGTTTATTTATTGTTTGGTGGCTGGAGCTTCTTAAGAATATGTGGAAAACTAAAACGACATATATGGTCTATAGTTTTATCTGTCACAGGCTCGGCTATATTGCTATATTTGATTATGCTAACAGGATCAAGAAAGTCAACGATTGGCTTTGTTCTCGTGTTTTTGATGTGGGTGTTATTTGCATTTAGAACAAGAGTATCTCAAGTGAGAAGATCAATTAGAATTATGTCAACATTAGTATTAGTTGCATCGGTAGTGTTTGTGATAATTCGATATGGGTCCCATTTCTATCTTGCAAGTGATACGATTACAAGAAGAATGCAAGATTTAGAGAGCACGGAGGGAACATGGACAATCCGCTTAAGTATGATATCAGATGCTTTGCTGGTGTTCATAAAGAACCCGGTAATTGGAGTCGGGTTAAATAATTACAGATTGTATTCCTCTTTTTCTGCATATTCGCATAATACATTCGTAGAGGTTCTTGCGTGCACGGGATTGTTGGGCGGATGGTTGTTTTTCATGGTACTAAAAACACCATTACAAATCATTTTTCATAAAACAATAACCGATATTAAGAATAAATCAGATAAAGTCAACGATTCATACAATATAACTTTGATTGTTGCTTTTTTAGTTATCTGCATGACACAAATATGCATTTACAATCAAAATCTTATGATTGTTTTAATTCAGATAATGGCAATCTCAGTTTTACTACGCAACAATCAAGATAGGATCATTAACTATTATGAAAAGTATTAAGAAAACTTATGCCGCAATACAGATTATCTTCGCACAAATCATAGCATTTATCTTCAGCTTGGTTTTACAAAGAAAGGATATTTGGATCTTCAGTGAAAAAAAGACAGAAGCGAGAGATAACGGATATCATTTCTTTAAGTATATTCGTGAAAACCATCCGGAGATTTCGGCATACTACATGATCACCAAGGATTCGGCTGAAAGACATAAGGTCGAACAACTGGGACGTGTAGTCAATTATGATTCCTTTTTGCATTGCATCCTTTTTTTCTCTGCGAAGGAGAGAGTATGTAGCCAGATCCATGGAGTTAGACCTTTTGAAGAATATTCCGGATTGACCAAGCTTTATTTTTATAGAAGAAAAGATCAAAGACAGATCAATCTGAAGCATGGCATATCCAAGGACTTCAGACCGGATGCGTTTGATTTCCGAAAGGTCGGATTTGATCTGTATGTCAGCGGCGCCAAAGCAGAATACGATTATATCAAAAAAATGTTTGCATATCCGGACAAGAACATCGTCCTTTCCGGATTCTGCAGATTTGACGCTTTGCAGCATGCAGCTGCCCCCGAAAAAATGGTTTTGATCATGCCGACATTCCGAAGCTGGCTCAGAACGTCGGACTCTTCGAAGGAACGTGCGTCCGAAGCGGAGGCCGAGAAGTTCCGGGAGGCGCAGTATTATCAGGTTTATCGGGAATTGCTGAACGATCCGAACCTGCGGTCGATTCTTCGGGAGAATGGTTACCGTGCGGTCTTCTATCTGCATTATACATTCCAGCCGTATACTTGTTTGTTTGACGATGCGGTTGAAAAGGACGAGAGTATTGTCATTGCGCACCGAAAGGATTACGATGTGCAGGATCTTCTGATGCGGTCCTCCGTACTGATCACGGACTATTCGAGCGTGTTCTTCGATTATGCGTATATGCATAAACCGATCATTTATTATCAGTTTGATAAGGAAGAGTATCGGGAAAAGCATTATCAGGAGGGATTCTTCGTTTATGAACGCGACGGCTTCGGCCCGGTGCTTTCACAAGGAGCGGAGGTCGTCGCATATCTGAAGACGGTTCTTCGCGATGGCTGTCAGATGCAGGAGGAATACCTGAAGCGTGCAGAGGCATTTTTCCAGCCGTATGACGACCACAACTGCGAAAGAGTGTATCAGGCGATTCTGAGGTTGGATCAATGAGCATATTCGGAAAGGTTAAGGATCGGGCGTACAGATCCCTTCTGCGCTTTTACGATCGGCGGAATGATGACGAACGATATCTGAAGGTCATGTTTCATCACAGGCTCGGCTATTGGCCGGATCTGAGATCGCCGAAGACGTTCAACGAAAAACTGCAATGGCTGAAGCTGCACGATCATAATCCGAAGTATTCCCTGTATGCGGATAAATACGCGGTCAGGGAACACATTCGGGAGACGATCGGTGAAAAATATCTGATTCCGCTGTTGGGCGTTTACCGATCCGCATCTGAAATCGATTTTGATGCGCTCCCTGAACAGTTTGTTTTGAAATGCAACCACGGAGCGTCCTACAATATCATTTGTACCGACAAATCAAAGCTTGATTTTGAAGATGCGCGGGAAAAGCTGGATCGTTGGCTTTCCATGGATTTTTATCAGGAAAAAAAGGAGTATCATTACAGGAACATAGAGAAGCGGATCGTTTGTGAGCAGTATATGAAAGACGATCGGACGGATGAGCTGAACGATTATAAGCTGTTTTGCATCGGCGGCAAGGTCCGGATGATCCAGGTGGATTTCGACCGGCGCACCAATCACAGACGAAACCTGTATGACGCGGACTGGAATCTGTTGGATGTGCAGATCAGTTTTCCGAGAGCGCCGGAGCTGCACAAAGAGCCTCCGGCAACTTTGCAGGAAATGATCGTGATTGCGGAAAAGCTTTCCGCTGAGTTTCCTCAGGTCAGGATCGATCTTTACTGCATTAACGGAAAGGTCTATTTCGGTGAGATGACCTTTTTCAGCGGAGCGGGTTTTTCAAAATATAACCCGCCTTCATTTGAACGAAAACTCGGGGATCTGCTAGTTTTGCCAAAGGAGAATCTGAACTATCATGCGTGAACGAATCAAAAAAACAATTCTGCGAATCAAGTATAAAGAGAGATTGATCGGGGATCGGTATTCTATCAAAAAAACTACAGATTTGAAGATTTCGCAGAATGGACGCATCCAACTCGGAAAGGTTTTGTTAAACGAAAATGTGTTTTTGTGTGCATCCGAAAACGGGTCCATCACAATTGAGGATAATGTGAACATAAATCGTAATACGATCATTGTATCCAAGAAACAGATCACCGTTGGGAGCGGAACAAGCATCGGACCGAATGTATGCATCTATGATCACGATCATGTGATCACGAAAGACGGCTTTTCTAAGAAAGAGTTCACTACTGGAAGCGTTACTATCGGAAGAAACGTTTGGATCGCTGCAAATGTGACCATTTTGAAAGGATCTGTCATTGGAGACAATTGCATCATCGGTGCGGGAACTGTCGTGAAAGGTAATATTCCCGAAAATCATTTGGTTTATAACGAAAGGGTGCTGCATTCGAGACCGCTGCGCTGAACACTTCTTCTAAAGAAAAGGAGGTATCCATGCCCAAAGAAACATCCATTCGCGGAAAGGTTGCCAAAGGATTGTTTTGGACTTATGCAGAAAGGATTTCGGCGCAAGCTGTCAGTTTTATCGTATCCATTATTCTGGCAAGAATTATAGATCCGGAGCATTATGGCGTCATTACATTGGTAAATGTTTTTATCACCATAGCAAATGTATTTGTTTCGGATAGCTTCGGTAATGCACTTATCCAAAAGAAGGATGCAGATGCGCTTGACTTTTCGACCGTTTTCTATATTAATCTTGTAGTATCTGCTGTACTGTATGCCCTCATCTTTTTTGCGGCACCATTCATAGCAAAATTCTACAAGGAGCCTTTGGCGAGTCCAGTCCTTCGCGTCCTCTCTGTGAAGTTAATTCTTGCTTCATTGAATTCCGTGCAGAATGCGTATATTTCTCGCAGCATGAAATTTAGGAAGTTCTTCTTTGCTACATTGGTAGGGACTGTGATATCGGCGGCAGTCGGAATATGGATGGCTAATGCAGGATATGGTGTATGGGCGCTCGTTGCGCAGTACTTAACCAATTCGGTCATTGATACGGTTTTTCTGCACTTTACATGCGGATGGCATCCGCAACTCATGTTTTCAAGAGAGAGATCAAGAGGGCTTGCTGGATTCGGAAGCCGCATTCTTGTCGCAGAGTTGATCCAGAAGCTGTATGAAAACATGAGAAGTCTGATCATCGGAAAAGTGTTTACCGCAAAGGATTTATCTTTCTATGATCGTGGAAAGCGATTTCCTGCTTTGATCGTTGATAATATCAACACATCGATTAGCAAGACATTGTTTCCCGCGCTTTCCATGGTGCAAGATGATAAGGAACGTCTTTTGCAGATGACGAGAAGGTCGATCAAGGTCAGCGCCTATCTATTATCCCCCTTACTGGTAGGGCTGGCGGTATGCGGCGAGAGTTTTGTTTCCTTGATTTTGACGGATAAGTGGCTCGGATGTGTTCCGTTCTTACAGATCATCAGCATTACCTATCTGTTTATGCCGATGCACAAAGCCAATTTACAGGCGATTAAAGCGTTAGGCAGAAGCGACATTGTCCTGCGGCTTGAGTATATAAAAAAGGGATTCGGAATAACCGTGGTGATCATCGCCACTTTTGTTTTCAGAAGCACGATCGCGATTGCATGGAGCTTTTTTGTTGCCACTATTTTTAACGCGGTCGTAAATGCATGGCCGAATGTGAAACTGCTGAACTATACGATCAAAGAGCAGTTTTCGGATCTGCTGCCGAATTTCGGGGCGGCAGCCATTATGGGCGGGCTGGTTTGGTGCATGCAGCTTTTTGGATTGAAAACATGGATCACGCTTGCGGTCCAGATCGTGGTCGGCGTTCTGTCATATTTGGCAATCAGTATTCTGTTTCATATGGAAAGCTTCACTTATGTAAAGAATGTTGTTAAAGGACTGTTTCGAAGGAAAAAAGAAAAGAAAGCATAAAATATTGTGAATGTATAGAAAGGACTGCTTATGAAAGCTTTGATTTTGGCGGCAGGCTTTGGGAAAAGGCTGTATCCGATTACAGAAACGATTCCAAAATCAATGGCCGAGGTCAACGGCACTCCGCTGCTTGTGAACGCGCTGAACTGTTTGACATCTCTCGGAATTACAGAAATCGGGATTGTTGTCGGTCACATGGCAGATTATATCAGAGAACACATCGGAAATGAGTGGAACGGCGTTAAGATTTCTTATTATGAAAACGATCGGTATCTGACGACCAATAATATCGTTTCACTTTCTGCCGCCTCAGATTTCTGCAATGAAGATATGTTGATGCTCGAATGTGATATTTATTATCATCGTGAACTGATTGAAAAGTTAATGGAAGGGAAAGGCGAATGCAGCATTTTGGTTAGCCCGTTTAATCCGCAAACAATGGACGGTTCTGTAATTAGGGTTCAAGGTGATATGGCAACGGAGTTAATTCTCGGCAAGTGGCAGGGTCAGGGGTTTGATTATACAGACACCCGCAAAACAGTCAATATGTATCGCTTCACAAAGACGTTTTGTGCAAAGTATATCCCACTCGTCAAATGGTATGTGGAGAATATGGGTGAACAAAGCTATTATGAGAAGGTTCTTGGGAGTCTTATGTATTTGAGAGAATGTGATTTCAGGATTGTTGAAGTGCCGGAAGAAATGTGGTGTGAGATTGATAATGAAGACGACTTAAGAAGAGCAAGGGAAAGGTTTGGAAAATAGAAGAGGACTATTCGTATGGAATCCATTTTTGCGGATTCTGGTTTTGCAACGACGTTATGACGCTTTGAGGATTATTTGTATCCCTGCAAACACCATCGTTATCAACACGAACGCCGTGCAGCAGAGATACGCGGGTTTTCATATCTATCACGAGTGCGTTCACTTTGAGGAACATTATCTGTTTTATCGGCTCCAGAAGATGGGCAACAACGATCCGCAAACGATCAAAACGGAAAAGGTCAAGATGCGGGAAGATATGAAGATCAACGATCCCGTGTACTGGATGGAAAAACAGGCGAATCGCGGCGCATACGGGCTTCTTATGCCCGTGACGGCGACACAAGACATCATTCATACCGAACTGCAGAACACTACGAAATGCCCGCACGTCGGCTATCGGTATCAGGTGGTCGGCGAAGAGATTGCCAACCGGTTTGAGTTGCCTTGGTTTCGAGTTCGGGCAAGGATGATCCAGCTGGGGCATGTGGATGCGAGAGGGGCGCTGCACTGCGCGGATCACCACAGGATTGAACCGTTCGCATTTGATCACAACGCATGGGAGAAGGATGAGCAGACCTTTGTGATTGACAGAGAAGGGGCATGAAGGCTGTACGAGAAAGACGATGAATTCCGCAAACTGATTGACAGCGGACTCTACACCTACGCGGATGGGCATATTGTACGGAACGATCCCGCTTTCTTCAGAGAAGGCGTCCAAGGACCGAGACTGTCTATGTGGGCAAACGCGCATGTGGATCAATGCTGCATCCGGTTCGTTCGACAATACGAACAGCAGCATGTGGACAAGTATGTATTCGGCAGAATGCATTACGATGTTGCCTACGCGAAGCAAACTTGCTTCTATCTTGAAAGCGATGCGGATCAATTAGGTGTAAATGAACTGATCGCAACCAAGAGATTTCGGGAGGACTTTCCAGACACCTTTAAGGAAGGATTTCAGCTGCTGCGCAAACGGAACAAGCTGAGCCTTGAAAGAGTTGCCGAACTGATGCACATTTCAGATACCACGCTGCGAAGATGGCTGGATGCGCCGGAGGAGAAGATTACGATTGACTTTGTAGTGACAGTCGCTTTGGCAATGCGCTTGCCGGACTGGTTGAGCACGCTGATGTTGGATAGAGCGCATAAATGCTTGAGCGATTCAAATAAACGCCATCTGGCGCTGAAATGGATTCTACGGGTTATGTGGAACGACGGGATCCAGCAAGCGAATGACTTTTTGAAGAAACTGGGATTCGATCCTCTTATGGTTTAAAACTGTTAATCGAAGAATAGCGAGATCACAGCCTATCGTCCGAAGGGATGGTCGGCTTTTTCAGTTTTGGTGGTTTTAATGCGAAAAAGGTTTCGTTTCGTATCAAATCCGCCAAAGTTGGAAGGTTTTTGAACCCCCATTAACACTTGACAAATCGAAATACGGTGATCCACGCGCGTATTCCGTACACGAATATGCAAAATAATATTGATTATGCACCAATTCTGTTTGTTTCCATGCAAATTGTTCACATTTCGATCCGCCATTTTCTGCTCTGTTATTTGGAATCTGTGCCTGTTAAGATAAAGCCGTCAACAGGAGGACAGCCCCAAGTCAAAAGGGAAACCTTTCGACAGGGAAATCGAACACTCTGACCTTGACAAACCAATATCGATCCCAAGCCGGATGCATACGGCAGCGGATGTTCATAGGAATCGTTTTGTTCTCGCTTCAATGAGAGCAAGGGACGAGCGATCGGTGAACACCCTTCTGTCATTGCATTCGGTTTTTTCTTTTGCCGCTTGCGGACGGGATCGAAGCACCTTCAAAACTGAACAGGCTTCATCCGATACAGACCGTGTGCTTTAGCGGAGAACCGTCCGACTGGCGATCGAAAACGGCGCAACAATCCGGAGTGATTCTTCGGGGACGCGATGACGGCACACAGGGACTATGATACTTCCGCGTTGAACGCTTCACAGCATTGCGCGGCTCGGCAGATAGCGGAGATCGAAAGATATGTGCTCACAATCAAAGAGCAGTCGGATCGGGGCGAAAACGAAGCCCGCAATCATAGCGGGTTGAACTACCAGGAATTACTTTCAATCATATAGGAGATCCCATCATGGCAAAAGTAATTGCAATCGTAAATCAGAAAGGCGGTGTCGGAAAGACGACGACCGCCGTGAATCTCGGCGCCGGTCTGGTTCGCAAAGGAAAAAGAGTCTTCATGATCGACATGGATACGCAGGCGAACCTAACGATGGCGCTTGGTTATAAATTCCCGGATGAGCTCAAGTATACGGTCATGAACGTCATGAGCCTTGCGTTGCATGACGAGCCGATTGATCCCAAGAAAGGCATCCTAATCAACAATGAGAAAATCGAACTGCTTCCATCGAATGTTCGGATGCAAGGGTTTGAAGGCACGTTGGTCGCTGCCGCGGCAAATGAATACTTGCTCAAAGAGTTTGTGGATGCGGTGAGAAATCGATACGACTATATCATCATCGACTGTTCTCCAAGCCTCGGCGTGTTGACGCGAAATGCTTTGGTGGCAGCTGATAGTGTTCTGATCCCGGTCGAGCCGCAGTTTTTCGCAATGCAAGGGTTAGTGGTTATCCTTCGCATGATCTATGCGATGCGCCAGGAAACGAACCACGATCTTTGCATCGAGGGGATTCTAATCGTGCGAAAGGACAATCGTTCTTATTACAAGAGAGATGTTATCGAGACGCTGCGCAAAACCTACGGGCAATACATGACGATCTATCAGACCGAGCTTCCGAGTTCCGTCCGTGCGACGGAAAGCGCAGATTTGGGCATGAGCCTGTATGCGTATCAGCGTTGGTGCAGACTTGCCAAAGCGTATGCGCGTTTCGTAAACGAGGTGATCCGCGCAAATGAGCACTAAAAAGCCAAACGCATCTGAGATGCCGCTTCCGCTTTATAAATCCATTTTCGGAGAAAGCGGGAAGGAGGGGGAAGGATTACCAATCAAACTGGTGATCGACGATCTTCATCCGTTTCCAAAGCAGCCGTTTCGTCTGTATACCGAAGAAAAGATGAAGGAGATGGTGGACAGCGTAACGGAATTCGGCGTCATATCTCCGATCATCGTCCGCCCCAATCCGGAGGGAGAAGGGTATGAGATCATTTCCGGACACAACCGTGTGGAAGCTTGCCGTAGAGCCAACATTAATCAAATTCCTGCAATCATTCGGGACGTAGATGATGATACTGCCATCATTCTCATGGTGGACAGCAATCTCCGGCAGCGCGACAAGCTGCTGCCGAGCGAGAAAGCAAAGGCGTATCAGATGAAGATGGATGCCCTAAGAAGAAAGATGGGGCGTCCTTTGAAAAAGTCTCGCCATGATGGCGAGACTTTTTCGGGAAACACTGTAGATGATGTAGCAGAGCAATCGGAGGATAGCGTTCGTCAAATACAAAGATTCATTCGCCTCAACAGCCTTTCTCCTGCCCTCATGGATATGGTGGACGAAGGGAAACTTGCGCTAACGCCAGCTGTTGAGATTTCCTATCTCGATGAAGGCGACCAGGAAATTGTTCAGGAGATATTGGCACGCGATCAGGTATCGCCCTCGCTCTCTCAGGCGCAGAAGCTTCGAAAGCTTTCGGACGATAAAAAGATCAACGATACAGAGATCGATAGGGCGCTGACTGTCGAAAAGCCCATGTACGAAACGATTGTGTTCCGCAGAAACAAGATTGAGCGTTTTTTCCCGGACGGAACGACCGGGCAGGAGATTGAACGGACAATCTATCGTTTGCTGGAACGGTATCAGCGGGAATGGGAAGCAGAGCGAAATGTGGATATGGAGCGATAACGAATATGAAGCATCTTCCAGTAAATCCAACTGAATCGAGTTATCGCATGGATCGAGATCAAGCAATTCGTTTTCTGAAACCCAAAGACTATCTGGTCAGCAATCAACCGAATACGCTGCGGCTTCGCGGAGAGGCAATTGAACTGGCGGTGAATATCAGTGACTCCTTCTCGCCGGACTTTCGGCGGTACTTCGTCGCCTGCGAAGATTCCGGGGAATATGACACCTGCTTTTCGATCATCCGATACCTATATCAGTTATGGCGCGTCCGAATGCCGAAATCAATGCCGGAGCAAAGGCTGAGAAGCAAAGCAAAGAGAACATGAGAAGCTATGCCGAGCAGGAGAAAACACTTTCAAAGTCTATTCAACAGTGGAAAGCGGACAAACTTCTCCAATATGAATCATATGCCGACGGATCGCTTTCAAAGGAAGCATATTTGAACGTCAAAGAAGTATTGTCTGTTAAGATCCAAGATGCTGAACAGCAGTTGTTTGGGATTATTGAGGAACATGGAAAAGAGAAGCTAATCTCCGAAACAGCTGAACATCTCGGAGGGCTCGCAAAGACCTTTTTGGTGAAACAGAACTGACCTATGAGATTGCGCAAGCGTTCATTCAAAACGTCTATGTATACAATAAAGACCAGATCGAGATTGAATTCCGTATCGAGGATGAGATCAAGAAGATGATGGCTTGTTTAGACAGAAGGCAGAATGAAACGAAAGAACTAAAAAATGGATAGAGACATAAGCGTCGGATACGGGCTTTCCCGGTCCGGCGCTTTCTTTTTGCAGAAAAAGCGTTGAAATGTCATGCTTTTATGGTACAATACACTTACAAACTTTTTTTCTTACGGAGTTTACAATGAATCAAACTGAACATGTTTTGCTGCAAGCCATTCAAAAATCACTGTGGAATAAAGACATTGCGTTTCAGGAAGATACTGATTGGGATGCAGTGCTAAAAGAAGCAGAATCGCAAGCGGTATTGGGTATCGCAATAGGTTCAGCACCTATTGATATTCAAGAAAAATGGAAGAAAAATGAAGGTCAAAATACTGCTCATTTTATTCGCATTCTTCATTATCAGGAAAATTTGTGTAGGCTACTAAAAGAAAATGGTATTCCAATGGCTATTCTAAAGGGGACGGCAGCGGCAATTTATTACCCAAATCCTCTTCAAAGGACGATGGGGGATATAGATTTTATTATTCCAAAAGACTTGTTAGAATCAGCTCGGGAGATGCTGATAAGGAATGAGTTTATTGTTGATGAGAACCATACATATGAACGCCATATTGGTTTCCTAAAGGATGCTATATCGTTTGAAATGCATTGTTATTTTAGTGATGATGTAGATATTGATCCCTATATTTATGAGGGACTAAAGCATTGCAAAGATGCAAGCATTTATGCTACCTCTTTTTCTATGCTTCCCCGTCTAGAAAATGGGCTTATCTTGCTTGCACACATGGCAGGGCATATGCGAACGGGATTAGGGCTTCGCCAAGTGATAGATTGGATGATGTATGTGAATAAAGAAGTAGACGATAATTTTTGGAATAATGAGTTTCGGGAGATACTTGTCCAAACAGGGCTATATACTCTCGCTATTACGGTTACAAAAGTATGTCAGCAATATTTGGGTCTTTCAAAAAGCATAACATGGTGTGAAGATGCAGATAATGATTTGTGCCAAAAACTAGTGGAGAACCTTGTGTCCAGTGGGAATTTTGGAAGAAAACGAGGATCTGGTAGACAAGTAGAGAATGCTATATCAAATCTCAGAAGAGGCGGGTTTCTTTATTTACAACATGCAGGGGAATTCAATTGGAAAGCATACCATGCTCATAAATGGTTAAAACCTTTTGCGTGGCTTTATCAGATGGGAAGATACATTAAGCAAGGAGTACAAACCAAGCGAAGCCACGACCAAATAATGGAAGATTTCAAGAGAGGAAAAACGAGAAGCCAATTGTATGATTTATTGAAGATTGGTAAAGAGTAGTAGTTGTTAGATCGTTTGTTATTCTTCTCTCAAAAAAGATCAGGTCTATTACTCTTGATCTAAAATGCATGATTGGAAATACATAAATGGTTTAAGATTTTACGTGGATTTATCAAATATGTCGGTATGCTAAGCAGGGACTGCAAACAAAGCGTAACACAAAATTGATAAGGGAAGATATCGAGCGAGGGAAACAGAGAAATGACTTGCTTGAAAAATGAAGCTTGGTGAATAAGCAATAGTCTTCAGGAGCGCATAATAAGAGTGGAAATCATGTGTACAAAAAAGACCGGATTGAGATCGTGTTCCGCTTTGAGGTCGAGATTAAGAAGTTGCTCGAGGAAAGCAACGCAGCGATCTTCTGAAACAATTAGGAATAATAGAAAAGTAAGCATCAAGCCGGAGCTAAAACAGCTTCGGCTTCCCTATCGACATCCTCAACAAACCTGTTTCTATTCGTTATCCTGCTATGAAGACTAGTTAGAGTGTAGGCTTGCATCGCATAGATTCCACAACTTTCGTTGAAGAGCAAATAAAAAAGCGCAGGAAAGGGGGAACCCATTCCGACGCTTTTGTGATTAGTTATGCTTTGTAGTATTCTTTATACCACTGTGCAAACTTCCTCAATCCTTCCCGAATCCCAATGGTAGGACGAAAGCCGTAATCGTCTTCAAGACCCTTGTTGTCGGCATAGGTGATGGGGACGTCTCCTGGCTGCATGGGGACGAGCTCACGATGACCTTCGAAGTCATAGTCTGCGGGTAGGACGCGAGCACGGACAAGCTCCTCCTGCAGCGTGGAGATGTAATCGAGGAGGTTTTCCGGCGTACCGCCGCCGATGTTGTAGACTGCGTAGGGAGGCAGGGGAAGCCCGTCCTCGCCGGTCGCCTTTTCGGGCGCGCCCTGCATGACGCGGATCACGCCCTCCACGATATCGTCCACATAGGTGAAATCGCGCTTGCAGTTGCCGTAGTTGAAGATCTGGATGGTCTTTCCGGCAACGAGCTTCTGCGTAGCGGAGAAATAGAACATATCCGGGCGACCTGCGGGGCCGTAGACGGTAAAGAAGCGCAGTCCCGTCGAGGGGATGTTGTAGAGCTTCGAGTAGCTATGCGCCAGCAGCTCGTTCGATTTCTTCGTCGCGGCGTAGAGCGACACCGGATTGTCCACCTTGTCGTCGGTAGAGAACGGCACCTTCTTGTTGCCGCCGTAGACCGAGGAGGACGAAGCGTATACGAGATGCTCCACGGGATTGTGCCGGCACGCTTCCAGAATGTTGTAGAAGCCGATCAGGTTCGATTCGATATAGACGTCCGGGTGGTCGATCGAATAGCGGACGCCCGCCTGTGCCGCGAGGTTCACGACGATCGTGGGCTTGTATTCCGCAAAGACGCGGTCGACCAGCGCCTTGTCCGCAATCGAGCCCCTGACAAAGACGTGCCGTACCGGCGAAGACTTCGCCGCCTGTTCGATCAGCCCGAGCCGGTATTCCTTCAGGGCCGGATCGTAATAGTCGTTCATGTTGTCGAACGAGATGACCGTGCCGCCGGAGAGTTCACCGAGCAGCCGCAGCACCAGATTCGCGCCGATGAAGCCGGGCGAACCGGTCACAAGGATCGTTTTGTTGTTGAGATCAATGTGTACCTTTCCCATGGTTAGTCCCTTCTGAACAGATCGCGCGTGTAGACCTTGTCCGCGACGTCGCCGAGGACGTGCTCGTCAAAGCGGTTGGCAAGGATGACGTCGCTCTCACGCTTGAAACGATCGAGATCGTTCACGACCTCGGAACGGAAGAACTCGGATCCGTTTTCCAGCGTCGGCTCGTAGATGATGATCGGGATGCCCTTCGCTTTGATGCGCTTCATGACGCCCTGGATCGCGGACGCACGGAAGTTGTCGGAATTCGATTTCATGGTCAGGCGATAGACGCCGACGGTGCGCGGGTTGCGCTTGATGATCTGATCCGCGATGAAGTCCTTGCGCACGGTGTTCGATTTCACGACCGCCTCGATCATGGTCTGCGGGACGTCCTTGTAGTTTGCCAGCAGCTGCTTGGTGTCCTTGGGCAGGCAGTAGCCGCCGTAGCCGAAGGACGGGTTGTTGTAGTGGCCGCCGATGCGCGGGTCCATGCACACGCCGTCGATGATCATCTGCGTGTCCAAGCCCTTGGTCTGCGCGTAGGTGTCGAGCTCGTTGAAGTAGCTGACGCGCACCGCGAGATAGGTGTTGGCAAACAGCTTGATCGCCTCGGCTTCGGTCAGATGCGCAAGCAGGACGGGGATGTTCTGCGGCGCCTGTCCCGCACGTTCCTCTTCGGCTCTTGCACCTTCCAACAGCAGGTCCGCAAACATCTGCGCTTCGGCCTTCTGCGTATCGTCGCAGCCGACCACGATGCGGCTCGGATGGAGGTTGTCATAGAGCGCCTTGGATTCACGCAGGAATTCCGGGCTGAAGATGATGTTGTTCACGCCGTACTTCTTGCGCACGGACTCGGTGTAGCCGACCGGGATCGTGGACTTGATAACCATCAGCACATTCGGATTGACCTTCAGCGTCCATTCGATCGCGTCCTCGACCGCGCTGGTGTCGAAGAAGTGGTTTTCGTCGTCATAGTTGGTCGGGGTGGCGATGATAACCAGCTCCGCGCTGCCGTACGCCGCCGCCTTGTCGGTGGTGGTGTGAAGGTTCAGCTTGCGTTCGCCCGCTCTCGCTTCGCGGAAAAAGCGTTCGATCTCGTCGTCCTGGATCGGGCTGATAAACTGATTGAGCTTTTCGGCTTTCTTTTCGGTGGTCGTGATGGCGGTGACTTCATGCTTCTGCGCGAGCAGAACGGCAAGGGACAGTCCCACGTATCCGACGCCTGCAACGGTAATCTTCATGTTGTTTCTCCTTTATATGATTCTTAATCTCTGCGGAACAAGTCCCGCGTATAAACCTTTTCTTCCACGTCGTCCAGCGCCGGATCGTAGCGGTTCGCGATGATGCAGCCGCACATATTTTTGAACTTCCTGAGGTCGTTGACGACCTGGCTTCCGAAGAACGTGCTGCCGTTTTCGAGCGTCGGCTCGTAGATCACGACCGTCGCGCCCTTCGCTTTGATGCGCTTCATCACGCCCTGGATCGAGGACTGACGG
>JAEEGF011588115.1_pt1 | contig 36444 bp, 45 predicted proteins | sample 9134171 | NCBI WGS metagenome assembly JAEEGF01 (sample SAMN16246542, study PRJNA631951) | gut metagenome | biome: gut microbiome; feature: rumen; material: AP-attached | host: Bos | place: Iran: Karaj | collected 2018-10 | reverse complement strand
GGGTGCGCATTTTCGGCCTGAAGGGGCGGTAGATGTCCTCGAGCCTGGCGAGGGTCTCCGCGGAATCGATCTCCGCGCGCAGCTCATCCGTGAGCTTCCCCTGCGCCTCTATCGAGCCGAGGACCGCCGTCCGGCGCTCGTCCAGCCCGCGCAGGTACTCGAGCCTCCCGGCGAGCTTTCTGAGCGAGGTATCGTCCATCCCGCCGTGCAGCTCCTTGCGGTAGCGCGCGATGAAGGGTATGGTGCTCCCTCCGTCGATGAGCTCTATCACATTGCTGACGTGCTCCGGGCTCTTCCCGAGCTCGGAGCACAGAGTTTTGACTATGTCCATAATGTATTCCTTTATATACGGTACGCGCTCTGCCTGCCGGCCGCGGCCGCCCCTACAGCACCTTACGGATCTTCCCCCGGATGCGCTGTATCGCGTTGTCGATCTGCTTGGGGCTCTTGCCGAGCTCCTCCGCGATGTCGCGGTAGCCGCGCCCCTCCATTAGCAGCGCGAGCACGCGCTTTTCGAGTCTGCTGAAGATCCCGCTGTCAGGCCCTATGAGGCCCTCGAGCTCCCTCGAGAGCGCCGCCTCCTCGGGATCCGAGGACGGGCCCGCGGGAAGCCTCTCGCCCAGAGTCGAGGTCTCTCCGTCACCGGTCTCCTGCGCCTCGTCGAGCGAGCGGGCGCTGTTGAGCGGCTGCTGGCGGTTTCCGGAGTTGTCGCGCACCGCGGTGAGTATGCGGGAATTGATGCACAGCCCCGCGTAGGTCGAGAAGCTCGCCCCGCGCGAGGGGTCGTAGGTCCGGATCGCGTTGAAGAGGCCTATCATTCCCTCCTGCACCACGTCCTCGCGCTCGGCTCCGGGCATAAAATAGAGGCGTGCCCTTCCGCGCACGCTCTCCTTGTAGCGGGCGAAGAGCTCCTCCTCGGAGCCCTTGTCCCCGAGAGAAGCCCTCTCCCAAAGCTGTTCGTCTGTGAGCCTCGCGCAGGCGGGCTGTCCTGCCGGGGCACCCTGCCCGGCGCTGCCCTTTGCCGTCATCCTTCGGCTCCGGCGCTCCTCTGGCGCTCGGCCTCGTAGAGTATGACGGCGGCGGCGTTTGAGGCGTTGAGCGAGTTGACCCTGCCCTTCATCGGGATGGAGACGACGAAGTCGCACTTCTCCTTGACGAGGCGGGATACGCCCTTGCCCTCGCTGCCGATGACTATGGCGAGCGGGCCGTCGAGCCTGGCGCTCGAGTAGCTCTCGCCGTCCATGTCGACCGCGGCAATCCAGATGCCCTGCGCCTTGAGCTCGTCTATCGCCGCGGCGAGATTGCTGACCTTGGCGACGGGGACGTACTCTATCGCTCCTGCGCTGGCCTTGGCGACGGTCTCGGTGAGGCTCACGGACCTCCTGGCGGGGATGATTACTCCGTGGGCTCCCGCTCCGTCGGCGCTCCTCAGGATGGCGCCGAGGTTGTGAGGATCCTCGAGCCCGTCGAGCAGCACGATGAGGGGCGGCTCGCCCTTCTCCTCCGCGGCGGCGAGTATGTCCTCGACGTCGCAGTAGTCGTGGGCGGCGGCGAAGGCCGCGACTCCCTGGTGCGGGCGCCCCGGCGCGAGCTTGTCGAGCACGATCTTGTCGACGTACTGGAGCTGCAGGCCCTCCTCGCGGGCCATGGCGGCGATCTTCCTGACGGAGCCCTCGCCGTCCTTCTGCATGAGTATCTTGTCTATGGTGCGGCCGCTCTTTATCGCCTCGGTGACGGGGTTGCGGCCTATGATGAGGTTAGGGTTCTCGGCGAAGCCCTCGGCGGGAGCGTAGGGACGCTCGTCCGCCCTGCGGGGCGCGTAGGAGCGCTCGTCCGTCCTGCGGGGAGAATAGGTGCGTCCGGAAAGGCTTCCAGCGCCGCGCTGCGGCCCGTCGGAGGATGCCGCGCGGTCCCTTCTGGTGGAGCGAGAGGCGTCAGCCGGCCTGCGGCTGCCATCGGCTGCCTTTCCATAGGCGCGCTTTGGGGCCTCGCCCTTCACGTAGGAGCGCTTCTCGCCGGAGGCAGTTCTGCCGTAGCTTCGGCCTTCGCCGGAGGCGCTTCTGACGTAGCTGCGGCCCTCTCCGGAGGAGTTCCTGCCGTAGGAGCGGCTCTCGCCGGATGCGCTTCTGCCGCTGCCGCGCCTGTCGGAGCTTCCGCCCGCGGCCGCGAAGTGCTCGGAGCGCCTGTTCTTTCCGCTGCGCGAAGGCGCGCTCTTGTATCTGGGATCGTCTCTCTTAGCCATTTTTTCTGTAAGTCCTTCTATAATACATAAGCCCGTCCGCGAAATACGGACCGAGCTCCTTTACGATGTGGAAGCTGTCCCTGAACTCGGGGAAGTGCGCGTCGGCGTTCTCCGCCCTCGCCATGACCTGGGTCACGACGAGCTCGTCGCACTCGTCCAGAAACCGCCTGTAGACCGCCTCTCCCCCGCTGAGCACCGCCTCGCCGAAGAGGCCGTTTTCGCGGAGGTATTCGAGCGCGCGCTCAGGGGTGTTCCTCACTGCGAAGCGGAAGCCGCCCTTGAGCTCCTCGTCCCTCTCCTCCATCGAGGCGGAGAGCACGAGGTTGTTCCTCCCGGGCAGGGGCTTGGAGCGCGGCATGGAGAGCAGGGTGTTCCTGCCCATGACCACGGTCTTTCCGAGCGTGCTCCTCTTGTAGAACGCGAGATCCTCGGGGAGCCTGAAGAGCAGGCCTCCCTCAAAGCCTATCGCGCGGTCTAAGTCTATGCAGACCAGAGCTTTCATGATGCTTGCGCCCTCCGATGCGGCCGCGCTAAACCGCGACCGGGATGCCCTTGATCTGCTCGCCCTTCTGGTAGTCGAGCAGCTTGAAGCTGTCAACGGTGAAGTCGTAGAAATTGGTGATCTCGGGATCGATCCAGAGCTTCGGGGCAGGATAGCTCGGCCTCTTGATGAGCTCCTCGATGATCGGGAGGTGCCTGTCGTAGATATGCGCGTCGGCGATCACGTGGACCAGCTCGCCGGCCTTGAGCCCGGAGACCTGAGCCATCATGTGCACGAGCACGGCGTACTGGCAGACGTTCCAGGCGTTGGCGGCCAGGATGTCCTGCGAGCGCTGGTTGAGTATCGCGTTGAGCGTGTCGCCCACGACGTTGAAGGTCATGGAGTAGGCGCAGGGCTCGAGCGCCATCTCGTGCAGGTCCTCAAAGTTGAAGAGGTTGGTGAGTATCCTCCTGGAGTAGCGGTCGTTCTTCAGGCACCAGAGCACGTTGTCGACCTGGTCCATCTCGCCGCCCTTGAAGATGTACTTCTTCCCCATCTGATAGCCGTAGGCCTTGCCTATGCTGCCGTTCTCGTCCGCCCAGGCGTCCCAGATGTGGCCCTTGAGATCCTTGATGTTGTTGCTCTTCTTCTGCCAGATCCAGAGCAGCTCGTCGACGCAGGTCTTGAAGGGGACCGGCCTGAGCGTGAGCGCGGGGAATTCCTTTGAGAGGTCGTAGCGGTTGACCACACCGAAGATCTTCTTGGTGTGAGCCGGCTCGCCGGTGTCCGCCCAGCGGGCGCGGACCTGCTGTCCCTCGGTAGAGAAGCCCTCGTCGAGGACCTTCCTGCACATCTGGATGAAGAGATCGTCAGCTCTGCTCATGGTTTACTCCTTCCTTGCGCTGTAGACCCGGTACATCGCGAGCATGAAGAACGCGCTTGCCAGGCATATACCGGCGTTGATGATCCACGCTGTGGAATAGCTGATGAAGCCGAGCAGGAAGCCGAAGAGCGTGGGACCGGCAGCCCTGCCTATGTATCTGGACGCCTCGTAGAGCGACTGGCACCTGGCCAGATGCGAGGGAGGCGAATTGCTCGCGATGAAGGCTCCGACGCCCGTGGAGATCATGATCTCGCCCAGAGACCAGATGACTCCGAAGAGCAGGAAGAGCCAGGGCCTGCGCAGGAAGGCGTAGGAGCCGAATCCCGCGGTGTAGAGGAGCAGTCCGAAGAACATGTTCCTGAACTGGTGGTGCTTCTTCGTCTCGGTGATGATGACCGGGGTGAAGAAGACTATGCACAGGCAGTTCACGGTCCAGATGAAGCCGGAGTACCTGGAGGCGACTATGTCCCCGAAGTAGTCGGACATCTGCATGGTGAGCATGAAGTTCACCATCTGATCGCACATGGTGAGTATCGCCATGGTGATGAAGAGCACGGGGAGCGCGGTGTGCTGCCTGAAGATCGTGAGAATGCTCACGTCCTTGTCCTCGGCGCCGGTGTGGAGCTCCTGGGCCGCCTGCCTTCTGGCCTCGGCGGGGTCGTAGTTCTCCCTCGTGAAGAACTGGAAGAAGCTCGCGGAGACGAGGGTCATGGTCAGCTGGAGTATGTAGACGAGCTCCAGGTGGTTGTAGTAGAGCATGCCGCCTATAGAGGGGCCTATGGCGAAGCCGAGGTTGGAGCTCATGTAGAGCAGCGAGAAGGCCTCGATCTGCATCCTGCCGTTCTTGACCTCGTCGCCGACTATCGCGGTGAAGGCCGGATAGGCGAGGTTTCCGAAGCACTGGTTGAGTATGATGAGCAGGACCATGAGCGGCTTCCTGCAGTAGAAATACGAGAGCGCGTAGCTCGTGCAGGCGAGCACGGTGGAGATCAGGCAGGTCTTCTTGCGGCCTATGCGGTCGGCGAGCCTTCCGCCGAGCAGGGTCGAGGACATCGCCATGATGGATGCGGCCGAGACCACGAGGCCTATCTGAGCCTCCTTGAGCCCCAGTATGCTCCTCATCTGCAGGGTGCTGAAGACGTTGCTCATGGAGCCGAGTCCCAGTATCGTCCTCGTGATGCACACGAGGTAGATCTGGCGCGTCATTCCCTTGTACTGGTCCAGATAATGCAAGTTAAGATTCCCCCCTGTCGAGAAGCTCCCAGGCCCTGTCCATCAGCTCCCTCAGCCGCTCCTCGCGGCCGGCGAGCTTCAGGCTTCCGAGCAGCGCCTCGAAGCCGGTAGCCCACTTGTAGGTGGCGGCGTCGGCGTTCTTCGGCTTGGTAGCTATCCTGTGATTGCGGGCGCGCAGCGCCGTCCTCTGCTCCTCCTCGCTGAGTTCGGGAAGCAGAGCCCTTATGACCTCGGCCTGGGCCGAGGCGCGCACGAAGGAAGCGGCCTGTCTGTGCATGAGGTCCGCGCGGCCCCTGCACCTGCCGCTCCTTACGAGTCTTTCCCTTATATACTGTTCGTAGACCGCGTCGCCCAGGAACGCCAGGGCGATGGAATTCCCGTCGGGCGCGGCGGCGCGGCCTTCGGCCGCCGCCGGGGCCCCGGCGGAGTCCGCGCAGCGGACTCCCGCCGCGCCGCGTTTCATCTCCTCAGTCATGCCCTGTCCGCCTTGTTGAGCATCTCGCGAAGCTTCGAGCTTCCGCCGCCCGGTCTGTAGGCGGCGGCTCCCGCAGCCGTGCAGAACATGTCGTCCGCGGAGGCGGGATTGCCCTCGCCCCTCGCGTCCGCGTCTTCCTCAGAGACCTCGATGAGCTCGGTCTCCTCGGCCTCGGCCCTCTCGGCGCGGGTCAGATCGGCTACCGATACCATCAGGACCTCACCACCTGCACTCCCTGCGGAGTGTCCTTGAGCGTTATGCCCCTGGCCGCGAGCTCGTCCCTGATGCGGTCGGCCTCGGCCCAGTTCTTGGCCTTGCGGGCCTCCTGGCGGGCGTCGATCAGCGCCTGGATCTCGGGCTCGATCTCGGCCTTCGGCTCCTGGATGAGCAGGCCGAGCACTCCGGTCAGCTCGCCGAGCAGGCCGAGCGCCTTCTCCGCGAACTCCTTGGAGCAGCCGTGCGCCACGTCGGTGTTGATGTCCCTTACGAGCTCGAATACCGCTGATATCGCGTCGGCGGTGTTGAGATCGTCGTCCATGGCGGCGATGAAGCTCTCCCTGTGCTTTCCGAGAGCCTCGAGCGCAGCCTTCTCGTCATCGCTCATGCTGCCGCTTCCGGTGGAGACGAGGTGCCTGAGGTTCTCCTTGCAGTTCCTCATCCTGCCCAGCGCGGCGGCGGACTGATCCATGATCTCCTTGGAGAAATCGATCGGTCCCCTGTACTGCACGGAGAGCAGGAAATATCTCACGACCTCGCCGTCGTAGTCCTTGAGTATGTCGTGGAGCAGGAAGAAGTTGCCCTTGGATTTGGACATCTTCTCCTTGTCCATGGTGATGAAGCCGTTGTGCATCCAGTAGCGCGAGAAGGTCTTTCCGGTAAGTCCCTCGGTCTGGGCGATCTCGTTCTCGTGGTGCGGGAACTGCAGGTCCTCGCCGCCGGCGTGGAGGTCGATGGTCTCGCCGAGGTACTTCCTCGACATGGCCGAGCACTCGATGTGCCAGCCGGGCCTTCCCATGCCCCAGGGGGACTCCCAGGCGATCTCGTCGTCGGACTTGCGCGCCTTCCACAACGCGAAGTCGAGCGGATCCTCCTTGATGTCTCCCGGCATGACCCTGGCTCCCGCCTCCAGGTCGTCGATGTTCTGCCCGGAGAGCTTGCCGTAGCCCGGGAACTTCCTGGTCCTGTAGTAGACGTCGCCCTGGACCTCGTAGGCCATGCCCTTGTCGATCAGCCCCTGAACGAAGGCTATGATCTCGGGTATGGTCTCGGAGACCCTGGGATGCACCGTCGCCCTGGTCACGTTGAGGGCCTTGACGTCGTTGTAATAGGCGTCGATGTACTTCTCCGCGACCTCCATGGCGGTGATGCCCTCCTCGCGGGCCTTGTTTATGATCTTGTCGTCCACGTCGGTGAAGTTCTGAACGTACTTGACCTTCTGGCCTCTCCACTCGAGGTACTTCCTCATGGTGTCGAAGACGACTATGGGCCTGGCGTTTCCGATGTGGATGTAGTTATATACGGTCGGGCCGCAGACGTACATGGTGAGTCTCTTCGGGTCCTGCGGCACGAGCTCTTCTTTCTTTCTGGTGAGGGTATTGTAGACCTTCATCGCGTCTCCTTCCGCCCCGCCTGATGCGCGGGGCCGGGGCCTGCGCATCCGCGTGGGCTCTCCCGTCCTCTATTATCCTCTTCTCTCGGCGTTCACGAGGGCGATCGCTCTCTCCGCGGCCTCGCCGGCCGGGATGAGTTCCATGTCGCCTCCGCGCCTGAGCTTGTATTCGACGTTTCCTTCAGCGGCAGCCTTGCCCACGGTGATGCGCACGGGGAAGCCGAGCAGGTCGGCGTCCTTGAACTTGACGCCCGCGCGCTCGTCGCGGTCGTCGATGACGGTCTCTACGCCCGCCTTCGTGAGCTTCTCGTAGATCTCCTCGGCGAGGGCGCACTGGGCCTCGTCCTTGATGTTGACGATGACTATCATCGCGTGGTAGGGCGCGACGGACACCGGCCAGATGATGCCGTGCTCATCGTGATGCTGCTCGACGACGGCTGCCAGGGTCCTGGTGACGCCTATGCCGTAGCAGCCCATCTCCATCGGCTGGTCCTGCTGGTTCTCGTCCTTGAAGGTGCACTTCATGGGCACGGAGTACTTGGTGCCGAGCTTGAAGACCTGGCCGACCTCGATGCCGCGGGCGCTCTTCATGGGCTTTCCGCAGACCGGACAGGGGTCGCCCTCCTGCAGGAGCTTGAGGTCGACTACCTTGTCGGCGCTCCAGTCTCTGCCGTAGTTGACGTTGATGTAGTGGTGATCCGCCTCGCAGGCGCCGGCGCACATGTTCCTGCAGCCGGTGAGCTCGCTGTCGGCGATGATCAGGCAGTCGTGCAGTCCGATGGGCCCGGTGAAGCCACCCACGCAGCCGGTCGCGGAGGCCATGGCGGCCTCGTCGGCGAAGGACACCGCGTAGTCGGGCAGATCGAGCGCGTTGTTGAGCTTGGTCTTGTTGAGCTGGCGGTCGCCCCTGATGAAGCAGGCGACGTACTTGTAGCCCGCGTCGGGATCGTCCGGATCGAACGTCTGGAAGAGCAGCGCCTTGACGCTCTTCTCCTGGGGCAGGCCGAGGAAGGCGCATACGTCCTCGATGGTCTTGGTGCCCGGGGTGAGCTTCTTCTCGAGCGCGAGCATCTCTTCGCTCGATGCCGGGGCGTCCCTGAAGGCCGCCCTCTCGGAGGTCGCGGCCATGCCGCAGCCGTCGCAGTAGACGATCTCCTCCTCGCCGGTGCCGGCGAGGGCGCAGAACTCGTGGGAGTTGGAGCCGCCGATCGCGCCGGAGTCGGCCTCGACAGCCCTGAAGTCGAGCCCGCAGCGGGTGAAGACGTTGCTGTAGGCCCTGTAGTTGTCCATGTAGCTCTTGTCCAGCCCCGCCTTGTCGCGGTCGAAGGAGTAGTTGTCCTTCATGATGAACTCGCGGCTCCTCATGAGGCCGAAGCGCGGGCGCGCCTCGTCCCTGTACTTGTGCTGGATCTGGTAGAGGCTGATCGGGAGCTGGCGGTAAGAGCTCACGCGGCTCCTGACGGTATCGGTGAAGATCTCCTCATGGGTGGGTCCGAGACAGAACTCGCGGTCGTTCCTGTCCCTGAGCCTCCACATCTCGGGGCCGTAGGCGGACCAGCGGCCGGACTCCTGCCAGAGCTCGGCGGGCTGAAGCGCCGACATCAGGACCTCCTGGGCGCCGATGGCGTCCATCTCCTCCCTGATGATGGTCTCGATCTTCTGGAGCGCCCTGATCCCGAGCGGCATGAAGCCATAGACTCCGGAAACGAGCTTGCTGATCATACCCGTCCTGAGGAGCAGGATATGGCTGGGTATCTCAGCCTCCGAGGGTGCCTCCCTGAGGGTGTTTAAAAACATCTGTGATGCGCGCATGATATGTCATTCCTCTCTGTGATTGATTATCGCTTTAATGTGTCCCGGCCCTTCAGCGGCCCCTGATCAGCGCGACCGCGTGAGCCGCCATGCCGCTGCCGTCGCCGGTGAAGCCGAGCCTCTCCTCGGTCGTCGCCTTGACGCTGACGCAGGACTTCGGGACTCCCAGAGCCTCCGCCATACGCTCTCTCATGAGCTCCGTAAACGGCGATATCTTGGGCTTTTCGGCAATCAGTATAGCATCTAAGTTGCCTATCGTAAAGCCTTTCTCCTGCAGGAGAGAAGCCGTCCGTTTCAATATCTCAGCCCCGCTCATGCCCTCCGTCCAGGCGGCGTTTTCGGGGAACACCTTGCCTATGTCTCCGAGCGCGGCGGCGCCCAGAAGCGCGTCCGCGGCGGCGTGGCAGATCACGTCCGCGTCGCTGTGGCCGAGCAGCCCCTTTTCATAGGGGACCTCCACGCAGCCCAGCATGAGCTTCCTCCCGGGCACCAGCCTGTGCACGTCGTAGCCGTTTCCTATCCTGATCATCTCCGGAAGATCCTCCGCTGTTGTAATCTTGATGTTGGCGTAATCGCCCTGGACCATCTCTACCCGGGCGCCCGCCCTCTCGGCAAGCCCCGCCTCGTCGGTTCCCCTGAAGCCGTCCTCCGCGGCCTTCCTGAAGGCCTCTTCGAGGACTCCGCGCCTGAAGCCCTGCGGGGTCTGCACCTCGCGGAGCTGGCTGCGGTCGAGGGTGCGCTCGGCCGTGCGTATGGTGCTCTTGGGGACGACGCAGGGCACCGCTGCCTCCGCACCGCCCCTCAGCGCCTCTATGACCCCGTCCACGGTCGCGCGGCTCACGAAGGGCCTCGCCCCGTCGTGCACGAGGACGAAGGAGCTCTCTGGAGAGCAGGCCGCGAGGGCGGCCGCCACCGAATCCTGGCGCTCCGCCCCTCCCGGGACGATCTTCAGCGCGGGAAGGCCGGGCTCCGCTTCCACGCGCGCTCCGGGGTCTTCTCCGCCGCGCCCTCCTGGAGCTCCGGCGGCGGGCGGCGCGACTTCCTCCATCCCGAGCTGCTCCCTGAAGAGCCCAGCGGCGTATTCCTCGTCCCCCGCGGGGACGCAGGCCACTATCTCGAGCAGCTCCGGAACGCCGAGAAAGGCCTTCGCCGACTTGATGAGCACGGGGAGGCCGTCTACCGTCATGTACTGCTTGGGGATACTGCCGCCCATGCGCCTTGAGGCGCCGGCCGCGGCTATGATGAGCGATATGTCTCTCTTCACTGACTTTGCTCCGTAAATGAATATCGGGCGCGAGGCGGTCAGCCGCGCGCCCGAAGCGATGCTGTTCTTTTGGGTGCTCTATTTGACTTTTGTGAAGATCATCCGGCCCGCGGACGTCTGCAGGACGCTCGTGACCACGGTCTCCACCGTCTTGCCTATGCTGGAGCGGCCTTCCTCGACCACGATCATGGTGCCGTCATCGAGATAGCCCACGCCCTGCGTGCGCTCCTTGCCTTCCTTGACGACGAAGACCTGCATCTCCTCGCCCGGCAGGACGACCGGCTTGAGGGTGTTGGCGAGCTCGTTGATGTTGAGCACGCCCACTCCGGTGATCGAAGCGACCTTGTTGAGGTTGAAGTCGTTGGTGACTATCACGCCCCGCATGAGCTGGGCGAGCTTGATCAGCTTGACGTCGACCTCGGGGATCTCCGCGAGGCTCTTATCTCCCTCGGTGTTGTAGATCTCGATCCCGTAGTCGCTCTGTATGGAGTTCAGGATGTCGAGCCCGCGCCTGCCCCTGGCCCGCTTGAGCGAGTCCGAGGAGTCGGCGAGGTGCCTTAGCTCCACAAGGACGACGTCGGGGATGATGACGTCTCCCTCGAGAAAGCCCGTGCTCATCAGGTCGTGGATGCGGCCGTCGATGATCACGCTGGTGTCGAATATCTTGGGCAGCGGCCCCTTGGAGCCCTTGCGGCTCTTGCTTCCGGACGCCTGAATGGCGCCGGCAAGCCCGTTCCTCAGGGACTCGTTGCCGGAGAGATTCTTTCCCACCGAATACCCTATGCTTCCGAAAACGACGTACAGGATGATCGATATGATCGTGTTGAGGTAGAAGGTCTGCAGCAGCCTGATGTCATTTATAATCCTCGACAGCAGGTAAGCTATGACGAGACCTATGATGAGCCCCAGCACTCCCGGCACGGTCTCCTGGACCGGCATGCGCTCGATGCTCGACTCCAGGCTCCTGGCCATCCGTTCTCCGCTATGGTACAGCGCGTTGAAGAGCTTGAAAAATATAAGTGCGAAAATAAATATGACCACGGACTGAAACAGTATCAGCTCCGTGTTGGAAAACTGGTATCCCTTCTCGGGAGCTATCTCCCTGATCAGGAAATCCGCCACGCCGTACCCGAACAGCATCCCGCAGAATACCACTACAATGCGGAATACTTTCTTAAGCATATTCTGTTTTGGTTCCTCCTTTCCTTCAGTATTTGTATATATTTAAACCGGCGAGGGCCTTCAGACCCTGCTGTCGATCAGCTGCTGAGCCTCCTCCTCGCTCATGCCCGTGACCACCGCGACCTCGCTCGCGAGTATCTGGCGCGCGTTCATGAGGAGCTTCTTCTCGCCCGTGGAGAGCCTCTTGACCCTGTCCACGCGAAGGAGGTTTCTGATAACTCCCGCTACCTCGAGTATGTCGCCCGTCTTGAGGCGCTCCATGTTCTCGCGGTTCCTGCGGTTCCAGTTGTCGTCCATCGGGGTGGACTCGGATGACAGGACGTCCTCCACTCTGGGGATGACGTCCTCGCTGACAATAGGCCTCAATCCGGCGGAATCTCCCTCCGTCGGCACCATTATCTCCATCTTGCCGTGCGAGATGTGGAGTATATAGTAACTCCTGACCTCCCCCAGGATCTTCTTTTCCTCGATCGCCTTGACGGTTCCGGCTCCGTGCATGGCGTATACGACCTTATCCCCTATAGAAAACATGATTCATCGGACCTCCGGATTCAATTATAAATCCCGAAAGTTCGATTTGTCAATTCACGTCGAAAAAAGATATATATTAGCACCCTTATGAATATGTGTCAATATATATTTATCTATATGATAAGCGGATATATAAATAAGTTTTTTCCTCAAATATCTGGATGAATGGGGCAAAAACCACAGCTCTGCTTATCAGTTCCTGGCGGCTCCGGAGCGCCCTCTGGGCCTCACCAGGGGAAGCTCGAACCAGAAGCAGCTGCCCACTCCGGGGGTGCTGCTTACGCCGTACTTCGCCCCGTGGAGCTCCAGAATCTCCTTGGCTATCGAGAGGCCCAGTCCCGTTCCGCCCTTGTGCCCGCGGGCTCCCTGGCGGCTCGCCTTCTGGTAGCGGTTCCAGATGGTCTTGAGATCCTCCTCGTCTATGCCTATGCCGCAGTCGTTGACAGAGCAGCGAACCCTTCCGCCCGTGCGCTCGAGCTTGACGCTGATGTCCTTGACCTCGTCGCTGTAGCGCACCGCGTTGGAGATGAGGTTGGAGATGACCTGCTGGAGCCTGCGCTCGTCGCCGTTGACGAGGAGCTCGCCCTCCGGCTTTTCGAGCTCGAGCCTGTAGCCGTCGTTCTCCAGCACCTTGTAGACCTTGAAGATGTTCTCGGCGCTCTTGACCAGGTCGAAGACCTGCTTGTCGAGGCTGTCGCTGCCCGACTGCAGCTTCGAGAGAGTCAGCAGGTCGCTGACCAGGTCGGAGAGCCGGTCGGTCTCCTCTATGATGACGCCGAGGCTCTCGTTCCTCTTCTGCTCGTTCTCCCCGTAGATGTCGCGGATAAGCTCCGCGTAGGACTTGATCATCGTGAGCGGGGTCCTGAGGTCGTGCGAGACGTTGGCTATTAGGTCCTTCTGCAGCACGGAGGATTTCTCCAGCTCCTCTGCGGCGTCGGTGAGGACCTCGCCGAGCTGTTCGATCTCCCTGTAGCCGTCGGTCCTGAAGTCGACGTCGTACTCCCCGTGCCTGAGGAACTCCGCCTTCTGGCTGAGCTCGATGACAGGCCTCGCGAGCCTCCTCGACCAGAACACCGCGATCAGCGCGGCTATGGCTATGGAGATCAGGGTCGCCCAGAGCAGCTGGGCCTTGATGATCTCGACCGCCGGCCCCATCGGGGTCAGGGTCGTGAAGGAATATACGTATATAGAGTCGCGGTACTCGCTGTCTACCCTCGAGACCGTGATGAGCACGTTGTCGCTGCGGCCGTTGGTGCTCTTGAAGCTGACGCTCTCGCCGCCCGCGAAGTACAGCCTCGCCCTCGCCTCGTCGATTGCGTTCTGATCGCCGCGCGGGCGCATGCCGAAGACTCCGCTGTCCGAGGAGAGGCTGACGTCCCCGTCCTCCGACTCGACGTAGATGTACATGTCGTTCTTGCGCGAGGTCTCCTCGAGCACGGACTTGTACTCGTCCAGGTCGAGCTCCTCGCTGTCCGCGTACAGAGAGCTCACATAATCGACGGCTCCCGTCGCCTTGCGCTCCATAGAGCGCTCGTAGTAGTCCGGCAGGAATACCGCCTGCATGAGCCACAGCAGCCCCGTTATGATCAGCGCGAAGCCTATGAGGGTCAGGGTGAGCCTGAAGCGCAGCGTGCTGCTGCGCCTTGAGCCTTTGTCCATCCTACTTGTCCTCGAACTTGTAACCTACTCCGCGCACCGTGGAGATCTTGTCGCGGCAGCTTCCGAGCCTGCCCCTGAGGTTCTTGATGTGGGTGTCTATGGTCCTGTCGTCGCCGAAGAAGTCATAGCCCCAGATGTCGGAGAGCAGCCTGTCCCTGGACAGGGCGACGTTCTTGTTCTGCATCATGTAGAGCAGGATCTCATACTCCTTGAGGGTGAGCTCCACCCTCTCGCCGGCGACCGTGACAGTCCTCGACTGCGGATCGAGCACGAGCTCGCCCGAGGTGAGCAGCGCGGGCTTCTTGCCCTCGTCCGCCGCGTGGCCCCTCGCGAGCACCGCCGCGACCCTCGCCATCAGCTCCTTGGGGCTGAAGGGCTTGACCACGTAGTCGTCTATGCCCAGCTCGAAGCCGAAGAGCTTGTCGTACTCCTCGCCCCTTGCGGAGAGCATGATGATGGGGACGTCTTTGCTCTTGCGGATCTGCTTGCAGGCAGAATAGCCGTCGAGCTTGGGCATCATGATATCCATGATAACGAGGTCGTAGTCGTTGAGCATGCACTTGTTGACGGCCTCCATGCCGTCCTCGGCCTCGTCGGTCTCGTAATTGTTGAACTGCGCGTACTCGCGTATGACAGCTCTTATCATCTCTTCGTCGTCTACTATAAGGATCTTTGCCATCGAATCCACCGCCTTTAAAACAGAATTCTCTGATCTGACATATCGCCTTGGGAAGCACCGGGACCTGCCAGGGCAACCACCTGCGTCTAAATTATACCGCGAAACGGTGTCGCTGAAGTGAAGCCAATGAGGATTTCTCAGCCGCGCTGCTGCAGCACCTCGCTCCGGCCTCAGCCGCGCTTCGCGAGCCGCTCTGCCGCAGCGATCGCGTCCCTGAGGGTCGTCGCGCCGTAGAGCTCGAGCTTCTCCGTCTTTTCCCTCGAGCGCTCGAGGCTCCTCCTGGGAAGGATCATGTGCCTGAAGCCCATGCGGTCCGCCTCGCGTATCAGCTTGTCCGCGTTCTGCACCGGCCTCAGCTCGCCCGTGAGCCCGACCTCGCCTATCACGACGGTGTCGCGCGGGATCCTCGCGTTCTTCTCGTCCGACCATATGGCCAGCGCCACCGCGAGGTCCGGGGAGGTGCTCTCAGGCCTCAGGCCGCCCACTACGTTCACGTAGATGTCGCGGTTGATGAGGTTCAGGCCGGCCTTTCTCTCCAGGACGGCGACTATCATCGCGAGCCTCGGCCCGTCGATGCCTATGGCGGTGCGCCTCGGGAAGCCCATGCTCGTCGCCGCGGTGAGAGCCTGGATCTCCAGGAGGAGTGGCCTGGTGCCCTCGTAGACCGCAGTCGCGACCGCTCCGTCCTCTCCGTCGCCGAGCCCCTCGAGGAAGCTCGCCGAGAGGTTCTCGACCTGAACGAGGCCCTCCTCGCGCATCTCGAAGGCTCCGATCTCCGAGGTAGTGCCGAAGCGGTTCTTGTTTGCGCGGAGTATCCTGAGGTCCTGGTTGCGCTCGCCGCTGAAGTGCAGCACAGTGTCGACCATGTGCTCCACGATCTTGGGCCCCGCGAGCTCACCGCTCTTCGTGACGTGCGCCACGATGAAGACCGGTATGCCGCGGCCCTTGCCTATGTTCATGAGTATATTGCCGCAGGCCCTGACCTGCGAGACGCTGCCCGGAGCAGACTCGAGGTCCTCCGTGAACATCGTCTGTATGGAGTCTATGACGAGGAACTTCGGCTGCAGGCTGTCGAGCAGGGGGATGACGGCGTCTATGTCGGTCTCGGAGACCACGTAGAGCTCGCTGAGGTCGCCCTCGCAGACGCGGTCGGCGCGCATCTTGATCTGCTCCTCGGACTCCTCGCCCGAGACGTAGAGCACGGGCCCCTCGCTCTGCGCGATGCGGCTCGCGGCCTGTATGATGATGGTCGACTTGCCTATGCCGGGCTCGCCGGAGATCAGCGTGAGGCTCCCCTTGACGAGGCCGCCTCCGAGCACCCTGTTGAGCTCGCCTATGCCGGTGTCTATCCTCGTGGTCTGCCCGGAGGATACCTCGGGGATGCGCCTCGCGACCGCCCTGTGCGGGCTCCTGCCGGACGCGCCCTCGGCGCCTCCGCGGCGCCTGACGTCGCCGTCAGAGGGTTCGGCGACCTTCTCCTCGACGAAGCTGTTCCAGGCCCTGCAGACGGGGCACTGGCCCGTCCACTTGGGGCTCTCGAAGCCGCACTCCTGGCAGACGAAGACTGTTTTCGCTTTCTTTGCCATGTTGTCGATCCTCCAATACGGTGATCCGGCCGCGCCCCGGGATGCTCCTCCTCGCGCCGCCCGCGCGGAAGGCTTTTAGCGGGTCCTGCCGCTCGGTATCCCCGCGGCCTGCGGTGCGGGCGCTCCTCGCCCGCGGGGATGCCCCTCCTCGCGTCACCCGCGCGAAGTGTCTTTGGCGGGACCTGCCGCCCGGCATCCCGCGCGGCGGGCTCCTTACTTTCCGAAGAACTCGAGGCGGGCTTCGTCGTCGCGGTTCGCGATGAGGAGCTCCTCGAGGGAGAGCTTGCCGCCCTTCCTGCTGTCAGCGATCCCGCCGCCCTCGGCGAGGAACCTGGACGCGTAGACCGCCGCCGCGGCGGAGCCCTTGATGAGGACGCTCTCGTCCAGATCGAACTTGCCGTTGTGATGGGCGGCTCCGCTGCCCTTCTCCTCCGACCTGACGCCGAGGAGGCAGATCACGCCGGGCCACATCGCGAGATACCCTCCGAAGGTCTCGGAGGCCATCCAGGGCTCGCAGGGCCGGGCGCTTCCGTCGCCGAAGTCCTCCTTGATGACCCTGCGCGCGAACTGCGCCATCGCGGGGTCGTTAATGGTCGAGATGTAGAACGGGTCCTCGAAGACGTCGTAGTCTATCCTGCAGCCGCAGAGCTTTGCGCAGCCGTCTATGGCCTCCCTGAAGGCGTCCATGAACTTGTGGGACTCCTCCATGTCGAAGAAGCGGACGGTCCCGCCGAAGCTCACGCTCTCGGGGATGACGTTGATCTGCATGCCGCTCTGGAGCTTGCCGACGGACACGGTCACGGACTTGAACGGATCGTTCTTCAGCAGCCTGAGCGCCTCCATGCGCTGATATATCATGGCGAAGCAGTCTATGGGATTGTTGGACTGGTCGGGGCGCGAGCCGTGTCCGCCCTTGCCGGTGATGGTGATGTCGAAGCGGCTGATGCCGGACATCATCGGCCCGTCGTTGATCCCGACGATGCCGCTGTCGAGGTTGGAGAACACGTGGGTGCCGTAGCAGCTGTCGGGCTCGATGCCTTTGTCGGCGAGCCACTTCCAGATGTACCTCGCGCCCGCCGGGGTGCGGGTCTCCTCGCTCCTCTCGAAGCAGAGCACGACGTCGCCCGCGAGCTCAGCCTTCATCTCATCGAGTATCTTCGCGGCGCCGAGGAGCATCGCGGTGTGGCCGTCGTGGCCGCAGGCGTGCATGGCGCCGGGGATCTTCGAGAAGCACTGCCTCGTGCCGTTCAGGTTCTGCTGCTCCTCCACGGGGAGCGCGTCCATGTCGGCCCTGAGGAGCACGGTCCTGCCGGCGCGTCCGGCCGCGTCTCTTTCGGCCTTTCCGCCGCGGATGAATGCCGCGATGCCGCCGTTTGGGACCTCCTCGTGCTCGAGACCCATCGCCGTGAGCTCGGCGCCGATCTTCTCCATGGTCTTGAACTCGGCTCCAGAGAGCTCCGGCTCCTCGTGGAAGCGGCGCCTCATGGAGATGACGTAATCTTCGTATTTTCTTGCTCTTTCAAGTATGCTCATTCGGATATTTCCTCTTTTCTTCCGAAAAAACAAAGGGGAAGCTGCCGAGGCAGCTCCCCCATCGTTGACTCGTTATTAGGCGTTCGCCTCTTCCTCGGCCTTGTGGGCCTCGATGATCTTGGTGGCGAGGTTTCCGGGGACCTCCTCATAGCGCTCGAACTCCATCGTGAAGGAGCCTCTGGCCTGGGTCATCGCCCTGAGGTCGTTGGCGTAGCTGAACAGCTCGACCTGCGGAGCCTCGGCGTCGAGCTCCTGCAGTCCGCCGGCCATCGGGGTCATTCCCATGATCCTGCCGCGGCGCTTGTTCATGTCGCCCATGACGTCTCCGGTGTAATCGTCGGGAACGACGACCTTGACCTTCATGATCGGCTCGAGCAGGCAGGGCTTAGCCTCCTGGATGCCCTTCTTGAAGGCGATGGACGCCGCGAGCTTGAAGGACATTTCATCGGAGTCTACGGCGTGATAGGAGCCGTAGTAAAGGGTGGCCTTGATGTTCTGGCACTTGCAGCCGGCGAGGGGACCCTTCTCCATGCACTCCCTGAGGCCCTTCTCGACCGCGGGGATGAACTGCTTGGGGACGCAGCCGCCTACGGTCTCGTCGGCGAACTCGAACTCCTCGGTGCTGGGGCTGAACTTGACGTAGACGTCGCCGTACTGGCCGCTGCCGCCGGTCTGCTTCTTGTGCTTGCCCTGGACGTCAGAGGTGCCCTTGATGGTCTCTCTGTAAGCGACCTTCTGGGGAACGGTCTCGACGTCGGCGCCGTACCTGTCCTTGAGCTTGGAGAGGATGATGCCCGCCTGGATGTCGCCCTGGGTGCCCAGCAGCGACTGACGGGTCTCGGCGTTCCTCTCATATACGAAGGAGGGATCCTCTTCCCTGATCTTCGCGATGCCCGCGGCTACCTTGGCGTCGTCGCCCTTGGCCTTCGGCTCGATGGCGGTGAAGAGGGTCGGCTGCGGATACTCCACGGGAGCGAATCTCACGATGCTGCCCTTGTCGCAGAGGGTGTCGCCGGTCTGGGTGTACTGGAGCTTTCCGAGAGCCACGATGTCTCCGGGAACGGCCTCGGGGCAGTCTCCCTGAGTCTTTCCTCTCATGAAGAACATGGAGCCGAGCTTCTCTTCCTTCTCAGCGGTCGGGTTGTAGAGCATCATGGCCGGGGTCAGCTTGCCGCGGACGACCTTAGCGAGGGAGATCTTTCCGAGGAACGGATCGGCGATGGTCTTGAAGATGAAGGCAGCGGTCGGACCTGCGCCGTACTCGGCTTCGCCCTCGACGGTCTTGGCGGCCCCTTCGGGATGCGGAACGTACTTGATCATGGCGTCGAGCACTTCCTTGACTCCGGTGCCCTTGACGGCGGAGCAGGTGAATACCGGGCAGATGTCGCCCAGCTTGAGAGCGGCCTTGAGTCCGTTGTTGAACTCCTCCTCGGTGAACTCCTCACCCTCGAAGAACTTCTCCATGAGAGCCTCGTCGGTCTCGGCGATCGCCTCGTTGATGGAGTCGGTGTCGTCCATGGTCATGACGGAGCTGCCGAACTTTCCCCCGAGCTCTGAGATGAGACTGCTGATGTCGACGTTGTCCTTGTCGATCTTGTTGATGACGAAGAACCTGGGCATGCCGGCGGCCTTGCAGTAATTCCAGGCCTTCTCGGTTCCGACCTGGATACCGGAGGAAGCGTCCACGAAGATGGCTGCGGCCTCGGCGGCTCTGAGAGCGGAATTGACCTCTCCCACGAAGTCGAACACGCCCGGAGTGTCGATAAAGTTGATCTTTACCTTGTTGTACTCAACGGGGACCATGGTGGCGGAGATGGAGTAACCCTTCTCGATCTCCATCTTGTCGAAGTCGGATACGGTGTTTCCGTCCTCGACGCGGCCGAGCCTGGTGATGACTCCGGTAGCGAGGAGACCGGCCTCAAGGAAGGTGGTCTTGCCGCTGCTGCCGTGCCCGAGCAGAGCGATGTTTCTGATGTTCTCGGTCTTGTAACCCTTCATGTTTTAAGAATCCTCCTATGTAAATTCTGCTTTTTATCTTTCCGGTCCGGAAGGCGCGCGGCCCTCAGGCGCCGTTTAAAAGTCCGCGGTCCTCGGGGTCCTCGGGAACGGGATGACGTCCCTGATGTTGCCCATGCCGGTCAGGTACATGATCATGCGCTCGAAGCCCAGGCCATAGCCGGAGTGCTTGACTCCGCCGTACTTTCTGAGCTCCATGTACCACCAGTAGTCGTCCATGGAGAAGCCGAGCTCCTCGATCTTCTTCTGCAGCAGATCGTAGCGCTCTTCCCTCTGGGATCCGCCGACGATCTCTCCGATGCCGGGGACCAGCAGATCGCAGGCCGCGACGGTCTTGCCGTCCTCGTTCATGCGCATGTAGAAGGCCTTGATCTCAGCCGGGTAGTTGATGAGGAATACCGGCTTCTTGAAGACCTCCTCGGTGATGTATCTCTCGTGCTCGGACTGAAGGTCCATGCCCCAGCCGGTGATCGGGTACTGCCACTCGCGGTCGGCCTTCTCGAGGATCTCGATGGCCTCGGTGTAGGTCAGGCGGACGAAGTCGCTGGTCGCGACGTGCTGCAGCCTCTCGATGAGGCCCTTGTCGATGAACTGGTTGAAGAAGGCCATCTCCTCCGGGCAGTTCTCCATAACGTAGGTGATGATGTACTTGACCATGTCCTGGATGACGTCCATGTTCTTCTCCAGGTCGCAGAAGCACATCTCGGGCTCGATCATCCAGAACTCGCTCGCGTGGCGGGCGGTGTTGGAGTTCTCTGCCCTGAAGGTGGGTCCGAAGGTGTATATGTTCTTGAAGGCGTGAGCGAAGGTCTCGCCCTCGAGCTGGCCGGATACGGTCAGGTTGGCGGACTTGCCGAAGAAGTCCTTGCTGAAGTCGACCTTGCCGTCCTCGGTCCTGGGCAGATCGTCGAGATCGAGGGTGGTGACCCTGAACATCTCGCCCGCGCCCTCGGCGTCGGAGCCGGTGATCAGCGGAGTGTTGACGTAGACGAAGCCCCTCTCCTGGAAGAACTTGTGGATGGCGTAGGCCGCCACGCTCCTGACCCTGAAGACCGCGCTGAAAGTGTTGGTGCGGGGTCTGAGATGGGCCTGGGTCCTCAGGTACTCGAGGGTGTGGCGCTTCTTCTGGAGCGGGTAGGACGGATCGGAGGTGGCCTCGATGACGATCTCCTCGGCCTTCAGCTCGAAGGGCTGCCTGGCCTCCGGGGTCAGGACGAGCTTGCCCCTGACGCTGAGGGCGGTCATGATCGGGAGCTTGGCGATCTCCGCATAGTTGGAGAGCACGGACTCCTCGTAGACGACCTGCAGCGACTTGAAGAAGGTGCCGTCGTTGAGCTCGATGAAACCGAACTTATTGGAATTTCGGTTAGTGCGTACCCAACCGCAAACTTCAACGTTCTGGCCGGCGTACGCTACAGGATCCTTAAAAATCAATCTCAGTTCTGTAGTTGCCATTTGTTTCACCTCTAAAACTCGATAAATGGAAAAACTTCGCGCCCCTTGGCGCAACATAAAAATTATAACTGTTTGATCCCGCACTTGCAAGTGTTTGCAGTGCTCTCGCATTCCTGTTATTATTGTTTTTGACGATACGGAGCGGCATTTTTTGTGAGCCTTCCGGGAAAGGAAACACTCATGCTCATCAAACAGATCATAGAACTATTCGACATCCTCGACGACCCCGCCGCGAGCGGCCAGGCGGTAAAGGATTACCTGCTCGGGATTAAGCCCGACGCCGACGTCGAGATCAAGGTGATCGAAGGTCCCAAGGGGACCACCGACATGGTAAAGATCAGGATACCCGGCTCTGAGGGCAAGGCCTCCGGCGGCAGCGCGCCGACCATCGGCCTGCTCGGAAGGCTCGGCGGCATAGGCGCCCGCCCCGAGATCACGGGCTTCGTCTCCGACGGCGACGGCGCTCTCTGCGCTCTCGCCTGCGCGGCCAAGCTTCTGGACATGCAGGTCAAGGGCGACGTGCTCAAGGGCGACGTCTTCGTCTCCACGCAGATCTGCCCGCACGCCCCGACCACCCCGCACAAGCCCGTTCCCTTCATGAACTCCCCTGTCGAGATGGCCGACGTCAACCGCGAGGAGGTCACCCCCGAGCTCGACGCCATACTCACCGTCGACACCACCAAGGGCAACAGGATCATCAACAAGAGGGGCTTCGCCATCTCCAACACCGTGATGCAGGGCTGGATCCTGCCGGTCTCCGAGGACCTGCTCCAGGTCATGCAGGTGACCACCGGCCAGCTTCCGGCGGTCTTCCCGCTCTCCATGCAGGACATCACCCCCTACGCCAACAAGCTCTACCACATGAACTCCATACTCCAGCCCGCGACCGCGAGCGCCGCGCCCTGCGTCGGCATCGCCATAACCGCCGAGACCATGGTCCCCGGCTGCGCCAGCGGCGCCAGCCACCCCATGGACGTCGAGGAAGCCGCCCGCTACATGATCGAGGTCTCCAAGGCCTTCGGAAACGGCGAGCTCAGCTTCTACGACGAGGAGAACTTCGCCGAGCTGGTCAAGCGCTACGGCTCCATGGAGAAGCTTCAGACCGTGGGCGAGGAGGGCTGAAATAAGCTCGTTTTTCCGCGAAAAAAACTCTTTACAAAGAGAAAACGCTGATTATAATAGTTGGGTGTGGATTGTATTTCACACCCAACTATTATTAGATATTAACGCAATTCGTTGTTTGTAAAAAACAAATTTACCGCCGGCAGGCGGCGCTTCCCGGACGCGGAGCCGTGGATAAGGAACAGGTGGCCGACATGGAAGAAAACAGAAAGGGAAAGCTCGGAATAGACCTCGCGTTCATATTCGTCCTCGCGGTGGCGCTGGACTTCTTCAGCGAGATCTTCATCTACTACAACGACTTCGCTCCGGCGGGTCTGGGCGGCATCGGAGCCATGCTGCAGTACCTCTTCGGCTTCAAGGTCGGATACTTCAGCCTCATAGTCAACATCCCTCTCCTCATCATCGGATGGAGCAAGCTCAACCGCGGCTTCGCGATCCGCAGCGGCTTCTTCGTTATCATACACTCGCTCGCCAACATCATCTTCCGCTCGATGGACCTCAGCGACATCGTCTTCAAGGCGACTGACGGAGGCGAGGCCATCATGGCGGCGATAGCGGCGGGCTTCGTGCTCGGAGTTGTCTTCGCCCTCGCCTACAGGATAGGCGGAAGCACCGGCGGCACCGACATCATCGCCGCCCTCATCCGCGCGAAGAACCCCGAGTACGACATCACCACGATCAACCTCATGATCAACACCGCGATCGCCCTCGCGTCCTTCTTCGTCTACGGCAGGACCTACGCGCCGGTCATCCTCTGCATCATCGTCAACTACGTGAGCACCTGGATCAGCGACATCATCCTCAAGGGCGCCAAGGCCGCGATCAAGTTCGAGATCTTCACGGACAGCCCCAACGAGCTCGCCGCCGAGCTCATGGAGAAGCTCCACCACGCCTGTACCCTCGTCAACGCGCGCGGCATGTACCGCGGCGAGGAGAAGAGCATGCTCATCTGCGTGGTCAACCGCCACCAGATCGTCGACTGCGAGAAGATCATCGACGGTTATCCCGGAAGCTTTTCAGTCATCTCCGGCGTGAACAGCACCTACGGCAGCTTCAACAGGGTGAAGTAAGAAGCGCCCGAGATGGAGCGCCTCCCCGGCAGGGCCTAAGTGCCTAAGCGCCTGAGCGCATCCCCGGAAGGGCTTAGCGCCCGCGCCGGGACAGACATTCGGATACCGGGCCCGGAGCCCGCAGATATATAAAAAAGCAGCACGGAAGTGCTGCTTTTTCTTTGCTTTTTGAGCGCCCGGCGCCGTTCGGTCCGCGGAGCCGCTTCTCTAACCCAGAAGCTTCTCAGCCGCCCTGTAGAAGAGCTCGGCTCCCGCGGGCAGGCAGGAGGGGCTGAAGCTCATGTCGCGGGCGTGCAGTCCGGGCTTAAGGTCGCTTCCCAGGGCCATGTACGCCGTCGGGATCCCGCCCTCGGCGTGATAGATGTGGAAGTCCTCGCTCCCCACCGTGCTGAAGGAGGGAGAGGCCTCGCCGAAGACTTCGCGTATGGCCTCCTCGCAGACAGCGCTGAGCGCGGGATCGTAATCCGCCGCGTAGCCCGTCAGGCGGCTTATCTCAGACTCGCAGCCGAAGCGCGAGGCCGCCTTCGCGCAGATATCGTCGACGGCGGCTGTGAGAGCGGCGACGAGCACGTTGTCCTTCGCCCTGAGGTCGAAGGTTAGCTCGACCCTCTCCGGTATCAGGTTGTGCACGCCTCCCGGAGTGGAGCATACCGTCGCCTTTGCCGACCAGGGGAGCTCCATCGCTCTGCCCTCCGAGGCGGAGTGATCCGCCTCCGGCAGGCCGTATTCCTCAGAGCCCTTCGCGAGGGCGTCGACCATGGTGACGGCAAGCGCCGCCGCGGAGAGCGCGTTCCTTCCGAGGAAGGGCCTCGCGCCGTGCGCGCCCTTGCCCGTGAAGCGCACGTTGGTCGGAAGCGCCGCGCCGTGCCTGAGCTCGGGCGCAGCCTTTCCCTCGGCCAGCTCGTATTCCGGCCTTATGTGCATTCCTATCATGCCGTCAAGATGGGGCAGCCCGGCTCTGAGCACCGCGGCTGCTCCCTGAAGGGTCTCCTCGGCGGGCTGGAAGAGAAGATAGAGCCTGCCGCGCCCCGGTATGCCCGCCTTCTTCAGCGCGGTCCCCGCGGCGAGAAGCATCGCCGCGTGCGAGTCGTGCCCGCAGGCGTGCTTGTAATAAGTCCTGCCCTCGGCGTCCAGGAAGCTCAGCGCGTCGATATCCGCCCTGAACGCGTAGGACGGTCCGGGAAGCCCGCTGTCCGCGAGCGCCAGCGCGCCCGTCTCCGTCAGCGGCAGCAGCTCAAAGCCCTCCTCCGCCAGCCTCTTCCTGAGATACTCCGTGGTCCTGTATTCGTGAAAGCCCGGTTCGGGCATCGCGTGCAGCGCCCTGAAGTCCTCCAGCAGGCGCTCAGCGTCTATGTGAAGCTCCATCTCAGCCTCCTTTGATCTTTGACTGCGTTATCCTTGGCCGCGTGCCTTTAAGCTGCCGGCCTAGAATATATCTCTGTCCGCGTCGGGATTCCGGTGATACTCTATCCTGCGAGCTATGGACTCCGCCTTCTCGCCGCCGTATATCTCGGAGACGAAGCCGAGCGCCATGTCTATGCCGGCCGAGACTCCGGCGGAGCTGAAGACGCGGCCGTCGCGCACCCAGCGCGCCTGCCTGTCCCAGAAGGCGGGGCCGCAGCCCGACGCCCACTCGAAGGCGGTCTTGTTAGAGGTCGCGCGCAGGCCTTCTAGCAGCCCCGCGGCCGCGAGCAGCGCGGAGCCCGTGCAGACGCTGAGCAGATACTCGGAGCTCGCCGCGGCCTCTCTGATGAGCCCTAGGAGCTCCGGGTCCCTGGAGCCCGGCCTGGTGCCGAAGCCGCCCGGGACGAGCAGTATGAAGCGCGGTTCCTCCGGGTCGAGCTTCTCCGTCATGACCCTTAGCCCCAGATGGTTTCCCACCTCTCCTCCCGCGAGAGACACGAAGCTCAGAGCGCAGTCCTCGAGACCGCCGAGCACCTCAGCCGGTCCGAAGGCGTCCAGCGCGGTGAAATCGTCGAAAAGCAGTATGTCTATCCTCTTCATTTGAAGCTCCCTTCTTCGCGGAACGCGGCGCACGTTCATGGCTGGACGCGCGCTCCTAGAAAGTCACCGGCTGGGTGACCCTGTTCAGCGTGGATACCGCGCTCAGCGCTATAACGCTCATCATCGGGATGCCGTCCTTCGGCGGCTTGTTCACTATCCTGATCTCGGCGGCTGCGGCGTCGTTTTCGAGCTCCAGCGCGAAGCCTCCCTTCCCGTCCGCCGGGATCCTGGTCTCGTAGAAGGTATTCTCAAAGCCTCCGCAGGCTATCGAGGTCTCTATTACCACGTTCAGGTGGGACGGCGAGAGCGCGAAGCCCTCGAGCGCGGTCCCTTTGAAGCTCTCGGGGAGGGCCTTCATCGGGTTTCCGTCGGGCATCTTGGAGCGCTCGGGGATGTACTGTACCACTGTGCCCTTCATTCCCGGGATCAGGCTGAAGGTCGCGGCGAGGTCGAAGCCGCCCTCCGCCCCGTGAGGCAGGTATACGCGGGCGCCGCTCCTTCTGGCCGCCTCCCTGGTCTTCTCGAGGAACTCCGCGTCGGCGAAGGCTCCGGTCGAGAGCGGGATCACGCTCACGCCCTGTTCGAGTATCCCTATGAGCTGCTCCTTCAGTGCGTCCGGCTTCGACGCCTCTATGATGATCGAGGCGCCGCGGTCTATGAGGTCCTGCGCGCTCACGCCCAGGCTCCTCGACGCCACGCCCACGAGCTCGCACTCGGGCGCCTTGCCCTGCTCTATGGCCTCTCTTACTATGCTTCCGAGCCTTCCGGCTCCGATTATTCCTACCTTTGTCATGTCCGGTACCTCCGTTTGCTCGATTATACCACAAGTTCAAAGCGCGGAGGGCTAAGCCGGGGTCTCCGCGCCCGCGTAATGCCGTCCCGCGCCTCCAAAGCGCGCAAAAAGACCGGCCCCGCCTTGCTGGCAGAGCCGGTCTGAGCTTTTGCGTCCGTCCCGGGGGCAGCGTTCAACGCGCCTTCCGGGCTCTCCCGGGCTATACGAGCTCGAGGAATACGGCCTCAGCTACGTCTCCCTGACGGGGACCGAGCTTGAGGATCCTGGTGTATCCGCCGTGTCTCTCCTCGTACTTGGGAGCGATCTCATCGAACAGCTTCTTGACGACGTCCTCATCCTTGATGTAGGCCAGAGCCTGACGCCTCGCGTGGAGGTCGCCTCTCTTGGCGAGGGTGATCATCTTCTCAGCCTCTCTTCTGGCTTCCTTAGCTCTGCAGTCAGTGGTCTGAATGCGGCCGTAGCGGAAGAGATCGGTCACGAGATTTCTAAGCATGGACTTCCTGTGGGCGCTTTTGACACCCAACTTTCTGTATCCGGGCATTGAAGTATCTCCTTCCTATTCGTCGCTTGGCTTGAGGCCAAGTCCTAATTCTTCAAGTTTGTGCTTCACCTCGTCGAGGGACTTCTTTCCGAGGTTGCGGACCTTCATCATGTCCTCCTCGGTCTTCTTGGTGAGCTCCTCAACGGTGTTGATGTTGGCACGTTTTAAGCAGTTGAACGAACGAACGGAGAGTTCCAGTTCTTCAACACTCATCTCGAGCACCTTGCCCTTGTGATCTTCCTCCTTCTCGACCATGATGCTGGCCTTCTCGATGTTGTCGGTGAGATCGATAAAGAGCTGCAGATGCTCCTGCATGATCTTCGCGGCGATGGCGACGCCTTCCTTCGGATCGATGTTTCCCTTGGTCCAGACCTCGAGGATAAGCTTCTCGAAATCGGTGACCTGGCCTACACGGGTGTTCTCAACCGTGAAGTTGACCTTCCTCACCGGAGTGTAGATGCTGTCGATGGGGATGACCGCGATCGGGGTGTTCTCGTCCTTGTTCTGATCCGCGGGTACCCAGCCCCTGCCGGTGGAGATGTTGAGCTCCATGACCAGGCTGGCTCCGGCCTCAAGGCTCGCGATGTGCAGCTCGGGATTGCAGATCTCGAGGCTGCTGTCGGCGATGATGTCAGCCGCGGTGACCTCCTTGGGCCCGACCGCGTTGATGATCGCTCTCTTCTTGTCCTCGCCGTGGAGGGAGAGGGAGAGCTGCTTGAGGTTGAGGATTATCTGGGTGACGTCTTCCTTGACTCCGGGGATCGTGGAGAACTCGTGGAGTATCCCGTCGATCCTGATGGAGGTCACTGCGGTGCCGGGAAGGGAGTTCAGAAGTATCCTTCTGAGGCTGTTGCCCAGCGTATTGCCATAGCCTCTTTCGAGAGGTTCTACGATAAACTTCCCATAGCTGGGATCATCGTCAGAGCACTCGCAAATGATGCTCGGCTTTTCAATTTCTATCATCTAGACCCTCCTTCTTAAATAAAATGGCTTCTCGTCTTTTTATTTATTACTTGGAGTAGAGCTCGACGATGAGCTGCTCGTCGATGGGGGTGTCTATCTGCTCCCTGGTGGGATCAGCGAGTACCTTGCCTTCCAGCTTGTCGCGGTCGACGGAGAGCCAGGCGGGAATGCCGACTTCCATCTCCTTGATCTCCTTGAACTTCGGAGACTTGGTGCTTCTCTCCTTGACGGCGATGACGTCGCCGGGCTTGACCTGATAGGAGGGGATGTTGACGATCTTGCCGTTCACGGTGAAGTGCCTGTGATTGACGAGCTGTCTGGCCTCTCTTCTGGTGGTGGAAAGTCCCATTCTGTAGACCACGTTGTCGAGTCTCTCCTCGAGCATGATGAGGAGGTTCTCACCGGCCTTACCGGGCTTCCTGGCCGCCTTTTCGAATGTATTATAGAACTGCTTCTCGAGCACGCCGTAGATGAACTTGGCTCTCTGCTTCTCTCTGAGCTGGATGCCGTAGTTGCTCATCTTCTTGTAGGAGCTCCTCTGAGCAGATCTCTTGGATTCCTTGAAAACTCCGAGATGGCCGGGATCGATCTGCAGTGATCTGGCTCTCTTGAGGATAGGATCTCTGTTTACTGCCATTTTCTTTTCCTTCCTTCCTGACTATACTCTTCTTCTCTTCGGAGGTCTGCATCCGTTGTGGGGGATCGGAGTGATGTCCTTGATCATCGTGATGCTGAGTCCTGCGGCGGAAAGAGCTCTGATGGCAGCTTCTCTGCCGGAACCGGGGCCCTTTACGAACACTTCAACGGTCTTGAGTCCCTGCTCGATAGCGGGCTTGGCAGCCTCTTCGGCAGCCATCTGAGCCGCGAACGGAGTGGACTTTCTGGAACCCTTGAAGCCGAGCGAGCCGGCGCTGCACCAGGAGATGGTGTTTCCGGAAAGGTCGGTAAGTGTAACGAGAGTGTTATTGAAGGAAGCCTGGATATGAGCCTGACCGCTTTCAATATTCCTGCGCTCTCTCTTTTTCTTGCGAGCGGTAGTCTTTGCCTGTGCCATTGCCTTGGTCCTCCTTCTCGACTATTTAGACTTGGAACGACCAACAGTCTTCTTGGGGCCCTTGCGGGTACGGCTGTTGTTCTTGGTATTCTGTCCGCGGACGGGCAGATTCCTTCTGTGACGGATTCCTCTGTAGCAGCCGATCTCCATCAGCCTCTTGATGTTGAGGGAGACCTCTCTTCTGAGGTCGCCTTCCACCATGTACTCGGAATCGATGATCTTTCTGATGGCACCGAGCTCATCCTCTGAAAGATCCTTAATTCTGGTATTCGGGTCAACTCCGGCCTTCGCAAGGATAGCCTTGGAAGTGGGGAGGCCGATACCGTAGATGTAGGTGAGGCCGATCTCCACTCTCTTGTTGTTGGGAAGATCGACACCGGCCAAACGAGCCATAAATTACCTCCTGTTGTACTGCAACTATTTTTATAATTTGACGCGCCAACCCGGGACCGAGTGAGCCCCGCCGGCGCACAATACCTTAGTTAGAGGCGCTCTTTCCGTTTGAAAGGCGCGCCACTAGCCCTGCACCTGCTTGTGCTTGGGGTTCTCGCAGATCACCATGACCTTGCCGTTTCTCTTGATGACCTTGCACTTCTCGCAGATGGGCTTAACTGAACTTCTGACTTTCATTTCTATTTCCTCCAATTCGGGACTACTTGTCTCTCCATGTGATCCTGCCGCGCGTCAGGTCGTAGGGGCTGAGCTCGAGCCTCACCCTGTCTCCCGGAAGTATGCGGATGAAGTTCATCCTCATCTTGCCGGAAATGTGGGCCAGGACCTCGAAGTTGTTCTCAAGCTTAACCCTGAACATGGCGTTGGGCAGGGCCTCGAGCACGGTTCCTGTGACTTCTATGCTGTCGTTTTTTGCCATCAGATCAGACCTCCTTCCGGCTCAAGCGTCAATATCCTCGGTTCGCCTTCGGTTATAACTATCGTGTTCTCGTAGTGTGCCGCGAATGATCCGTCCGTGGTAACGGCCGTCCAGTCGTTGGACAATATCTCAACGTCGTAATCTCCGACGGCTATCATCGGCTCGATGGCCAATGTCATTCCGGGGACCAGCTTGGGTCCGTGGCCTGCCTTGCCGTAGTTGGGGATCGCGGGGTCCTCGTGGAGGTCCCTGCCTATCCCGTGGCCCGTGAAATCCCGGATCACGGAGAAGCCTCTGGCTTCGACGTACTCCTGGATCGCGTGCTCGGCGTCTCCGAGTCTGGCGCCCGCCCTGCAGTACTTGAGCCCCTCGAAGAAGCTCTCCCTGCAGACGCGGATCAGTCTGGCGTTCTCCTCGCTGATCTCGCCGACCGGATAGGTCCTGGCAGCATCGGAATAGTAGTCTTTGTATATGGTCCCGAGGTCGACGCTCACGATGTCGCCCTCCCTGAGGATCTTCTTTCTCGAGGGGATGCCGTGAACGACCTCCTCGTTGACCGATATGCAGGCCGCGGCGGGGAACCCGCCGTAGCCCTTGAATGCGGGTGTCATACCGTGTTTCAGGATGAAATCGTCGACCCACTTGTCGATGTCCCTGGTGGAGATGCCCGGCTTTATGATCCCGGGGAGTTCTATGAACATCTCGCCGAGAACGCTGCAGGCCTTCGCCATCAGCTCGATCTCATGCTCCGATTTGATCACGATCATGACTTACTCTCCCACGGCGGAGGTGATGTCCGCGAAGACCTCGTCCGGAGCTTTCTCTCCGTCGATGCGGATCAGCCTTCCGTCTCCGTAGTAGTCGATGAGAGGAGCTGTGGAGCTGTCATAGACCTTGAGGCGGTTCATGACTGTCTCCTCGCTGTCGTCGGCTCTCTGGACGACCAGGCCTCCGCAGATGTCGCAGACGCCGGGCACCCTGGTCGGCTTGGTCAGCACGTGGTACGGAGCTCCGCACTTGATGCAGACCCTGCGGCCTGTGAGCCTGGGCAGCAGAGCCTCGGGGCGGACCTCTATGTCGACCACGCAGAGCTCAGAGCTCGCGCAGCCGAGGAAGCTGTCCAGCCTCTCGGCCTGAAAGACCGTTCTGGGGAAACCGTCGAGCAGGTAGCCGTTCTCGCAGTCAGGCTGCGAGAGGCGGTCCTCCACGAGGTCGCACACCAGGGAGTCCGGGACCAGTAGACCCTGATCCATATACTCCTTGGCCTTCTTCCCGAGCGGAGTGCCTTCCTTGACGTTGGCGCGGAAGATGTCTCCGGTCGAGATATGAGGTATGCCGTATTTTTGCGAAATGCCCGTCGCCTGGGTGCCCTTGCCGGCTCCCGGAGGTCCGAGCAGAACGATTCTCTTCACGCGCTGCCTCCTTATTTGAGGAATCCGCTGTAGTTCCTCATCATCATCATGGTCTCAAGCTGCTTCATGGTCTCGAGCGCTACGCCGACGGCGATGACCAGCGAGGTACCGCCGAAGCCGATCTGCAGGCTTGACCAGTGCGAGAGCAGGGTCGGCAGGGAGGCGATGATCGCGAGGAAGATCGCGCTCACGAGGTTGAGCCTGCTGCTGACCTTGGCGATGTAGTCCGAGGTGGGTCTGCCCGGTCTGATGCCGGGGATGAATCCGCCGTTGGTCTTCATCTGGTCAGCGATCTGCACGGGGTCGAAGCTGATCGCGCCGTAGAAGTAGGTGAAGGCTATGATGAACAAGATGTCGAGCACGAAGTAGATCCACACTCCGGGGTTGCCCGTGGAGCTCAGATACTTCTGCACGAAGTTGGCGAAGCCGCTGCCGGGCACCATGTAAGCGATGGTGCTGGGGAGCTGCAGTATCGATACCGCGAAGATCACGGGGATGACGCCGGCCTGATTCACCTTGATGGGAATGTGCGTGGTCTGTCCGCCGTACATCTTGCGTCCGACGACTCTCTTCGCGTACTGAACGGGGATCTTCCTGGTTCCCTCCTGCACGAGGATGATGCCGATGATGACGATCACCGCGAACACGCAGAAGATGAGGACGGAGATGATCCCCACGGTGCCGTCAGCGACACCTTTGAGGGTGCTCTTGATGGCGGTCGGGATCCTGGAGACGATACCGGCGAAGATCAGCAGCGAGATGCCGTTGCCCATGCCGTTTTCGTTGATCCTCTCGCCCAGCCACATCAGGAAGATGGAGCCGGCTACCAGCACCAGCACGATGACGCACTTGGAGAAGAAGCTGGAGTCGGTCAGTATCCCGCTGAACAGGCCGAAGGTGTAGCCGATGGCCTGGATCAGCGCGAGCGCCAGGGTGGTATATCTAGTGATAGCCGCGATCTTGCGCCTTCCCTCCTCGCCCTGCTTGGAGAGCTCCTCCAGATAGGGGATAGCCACTGCGAGCAGCTGCAGGATAATGGACGACGTGATGTACGGCGAGATGCCCAGAGCAAATATGGTGAAGTTGCTGAAGGCACCGCCCGAGAAGATATCGTAGAGTCCGAACAGACCCGCGCTGTTGGAATCGAACATGGACGCGAGCATCGCGCGGTTGATTCCTGGTACGGGGATGTTCGAGCCGAGGCGGAAGATGATGAGCATCATGAGGGTGTACAGCATCTTCTTCCTCATCTCGGGTATCTTCCAGGCCTGGATCACTGTCTGGAAAATGCCCATCTTAGACCACCTCTGCCTTTCCTCCCGCGGCAACGATCTTGTCGATCGCGCTGTTGCTGAACTTCTGAGCCTGAACGGTGAGATTCTTCTTGAGCTCGCCGCTTCCGAGGATCTTGATGCCGCCGGTGATGGCCTTGGCAAGGCCCGCCTCGATCATCATCTCGGGGGTGACGACGGTGCCGTCCTCGAAGATGTTGAGGGACTCGACGTTCACTGCAACGTAGTCAGTTCTGAAGTGGTTGGTGAATCCTCTCTTGGGGATCCTCCTGTAAAGGGGCATCTGGCCGCCTTCGAAGCCGAGACGGACGCCGCCGCCGCTTCTGGAGTTCTGGCCGTTCATGCCGCGACCCGAAGTGGTGCCGTTTCCGGTGCCGGTCCCTCTGCCCTTTCTCTTGGGCTTGAAGGTGGATCCGGCAGGCTTTTTGAGTTCGTGTAGTTTCATTCGTTCGCCCTCCTACTCAACTTCTTCTACCTGCAAAAGGTGGGAGACTTTGGCCACGGCGCCCCTGGTCTGCGGGGTGTTGGGAAGCTCCACGGTCTGGTGCATCTTGCGAAGTCCGAGGGCTTCGACGACCTTCTTCTGGTAAGGAGTAGAACCTATGGTGCTCTTTATAAGCGTGATCTTAAGCATTGCTCCTACCTCCTATCCTAAAATCTCTTCCTTGCTGAGTCCCCTGAGTCTGGCGACCTGCTCTACGGTCACGAGGCTCTTGAGGCCCGCGAGAGTCGCGTTGGCGACGTTGCCGGCGTTGCTGGAGCCCAGAGACTTGGCTCTGACGTCCTTGATGCCCGCGAACTCGAGCACGGTCCTGGCCGCGCCGCCCGCGATGACGCCGGTACCGGGGGCAGCCGGCATGAGCAGCACTCTGCCCGCGCCCGCGAAGCCTTCGGTCCTGTGGGGAATGGTGGTTCCCTTCATCGGAACGCTGATGAGATTCTTCTTGGCGTCCTCGCTGGCCTTTCTGACGGCCTCGGGGATCTCGACGGACTTGCCGAGGCCGAGCCCGACGTGGCCGTCGCTGTCGCCGACTACTACGGTGACGCTGAATCTTGAATTCTTTCCGCCCTTGACTACCTTGGTGACCCTTCTGATATTGACGATGGATTCCTTGAGGTCAAGCTTGGAGACATCTATCTTATTTGCCATATCCGGTGATCCTCCTTAGAAATCAAGGCCTGCAGCTCTAGCGCCGTCAGCCAGCTCTTTAACTCTTCCGTGATAGAGGTAGCCGCCCCTGTCGAAGGTGACGGTCTCGATCCCGGCTTCCTTGGCTCTCTTGCCGACGAGTTCGCCGACGAGCTTCGCGGCGGCCTTGTTTCCGCCGTAAGCAGCCTGCTCCTTGATCTCCTTGTCGAGAGAGGACGCCGCGGCGAGGGTCTTCCCGTTCACGTCGTCGATGACCTGCGCGTAGATGTTCTTAGAGCTTCTGAACACGCAAAGCCTGGGCATCTCGGGAGTTCCGAATACATTCTTTCTGACTCTCTCATGTCTTTTGACTCGATTGTCATTTCTGCTGTTCATGTTTCATCGTCCTCCCTTACTTACCGGTCTTGCCTTCTTTGCGGCGGATGTACTCGCCCGCGTAGTGGATACCCTTGCCCTTGTAAGGCTCCGGCTTTCTCCAGGCGCGGATGATGGCGGCGTAGTTGCCGACCTTGTCCTTATCGGCGCCCTTGACCAGGATCTCGGTCTGGCTGGGGACCTCGGTGGTGATTCCTTCGGGATCCTTCATCTCGACCGGGTGGGAATAACCGAGCTGCATGATGAGGGTGTCGCCCTTCTTCTCGGCTCTGTAGCCGACGCCGGTCATCTCGAGCTTCTTCTGATAGCCGTCGGTGACGCCTACGACCATGTTGTGGACGAGGCTCCTGGCGAGTCCGTGCTGCATGTTGGCCTCACGGCTCTCGTTCGAGGGAGTGAGAGTGATAGTTCCGTTCTCGTTCTCTACCTTGATGAGCTTGCTGATCTGCTGGGAGAGAGTTCCCTTGGGTCCCTTGACGGTAACAAGGTTCGAGTCGCTGACGGTGATCTCAACGCCGGCGGGAACAGTCACAGGCAGTTTTCCTATTCTGGACATTTGTTCTTCTCCTTTCCTTATTACCAAACGTAGCAGATTACTTCTCCGCCTACTCCGAGCTTCCTGGCTTCCTTGTCGGTGACAAGGCCGTTGGAGGTGGAGATGATGGCGATCCCGAGTCCGCCCAGAACCCTGGGGACGTCGGCGGCCTTGGCATAGACCTTGAGTCCCGGCTTGGAGATCCTCTTGATGCCGGTGATGACTCTCTGCTTGCCCTCGGCGTACTTCATCTGAACTCTGATGATGTCCTGTTTCTCGCCTTCAACGAGCTCGAAGCCCTTTATGTAACCCTCCTTGACGAGGATCTCGGCGATGTTCTTCTTGATCTTGGAAGCAGGGATATCAACAAAATCGTGTCCTGCTGTGTTCGCGTTTCTGATTCTTGTGAGCATATCTGCTACAGGATCGGTCATAGTCATTGTTGTTACCTCCTTCCCCTCTACCAGCTGGCCTTTCTGACTCCGGGGATCTCACCCTTGTAAGCCAGCTCTCTGAAGCATATACGGCAGATACCGTACTTTCTCAGATAAGCATGCGGTCTTCCGCAGATCTTGCAGCGGTTGTAAGCCTGTGTGGAGTGCTTGGGAGCTCTCTGCTGCTTGACTTTGAGAGATGTTTTAGCCATTGTGCCCTCCTACTTCTCAAACGGCATGCCCAGCATCTCGAGAAGCGTGTAGGCCTCTTCGTCGGTCTTTGCCGTAGTGGTGAATACGATATCCATGCCTCTGACCTTTTCTACCTTGTCGTAAACGATCTCAGGGAAGATCAGCTGCTCCTTGACGCCCATGGAATAGTTGCCGCGGCCGTCGAAGGAATTCTTGTTCACGCCCTTGAAGTCTCTGACCCTGGGGAGCACGATGTTGAAGAACTTGTCGGCGAACTCGTACATCCTCTCGCCGCGAAGGGTGACCTTGCAGCCTACGGACATTCCGCTTCTGACCTTGAAGTTCGCGATGGACTTTCTGGACTTGGTGACGACCGGAGCCTGGCCCGCGATCTCAGCCATTTCCTTCACCGCCATCTCGAGCAGCTTGGGGTTATCCTTTGCATCTCCGAGTCCCATGTTGAGGGTGATCTTTTCGAGTTTCGGAACCTGCATAACGTTATCGTAATTGTACTTATCCTTGAGGGCAGGGAATACCTGCTCCTTGTACTTATCTTTAAGTCTTGACAAGTCTGTTTCCTCCTTTCGAAATTAATCGATCACCTGACCGGACTTCTTGGAAATTCTCTTCTTGGTGCCGTTCTCGACGACGTAGCCGATGCGGCTGGGAGCCTTGGCCTTGCTGTCGTAGTACATCACGTTGGAAGCATCGATGGGTCCCTCGACCTTGCGGATCTCGGCGGGCTGATCGCCCTGGGCCTTGGCGTGCTTGGTCTGGATGTTGACGCCCTCGACGATTACGGTATTGTTCTTGGGATATACGGCGAGGACCTTGCCGGTCTTGCCCTTATCCTTGCCGGTGATCACCTGGACGGTGTCGTTCCTTTTGATCTTCATTAGATGGGCCTCCTTACAGTACTTCCGGAGCAAGGGACACGATCTTCATGAAGCCCTTGTCTCTGAGCTCTCTGGCGACCGGTCCGAAGATACGGGTCCCCTTCGGGGTCTTGTCTTCGTTGATGATGACAGCCGCGTTCTGGTCGAACTTTACGTAGCTTCCGTCGACTCTCCTGGCGCCGGTAGCGCTTCTGACGATGACGGCCTTGACTACGTCGCCCTTCTTGACGATACCGCCCGGGGTGGCGTCCTTAACGGCACATACGATGATGTCGCCAATATTCGCATATTTACGACCGGTACCTCCGAGGATCCTGATGCAAAGGAGTTCCTTAGCACCGGAGTTGTCGGCGACCTTCAGTCTTGTTTCATTCTGGATCATCTGGTGCCTCCTTATTTAACCTTCTCTACGACCTTGACCAGTCTCCATCTCTTGCTCTTGGAGAGAGGCCTGGTCTCCATGATCATGACCTTGTCGCCGATCTCGCACTCGTTGTTCTCGTCGTGCGCCATGTACTTCTTGGTGATCTTGGTAGACTTTCCATAGAGAGCGTGACGGCGGGATTCCTCAGTGCTCACAACGATGGACTTGTCCATCTTGTTGCTGGTAACGATACCGGTCACTGTTCTTCTTGCGTTTCTTTCTTCTGCCATTGTCCACGTCCTCCTTTCTACTTATCGGCTGCCTTGAGCTCGTTCTCTCTGATCACGGTCTTGATCCTCGCGATGTCTCTCTTGATCTCTTTCATCTTCGCGGGGCTCTCGAGCTGGCCGGTCACGTGCTGGAAGCGGAGATTGAAGAGCTCCTTCTTGAGCTTCATCTCCTCGCTCGCAAGCTCGGTCTGGCTCATATTTCTTATCTTTTCGATCTTCATTACGCCTTAGCCTCCTGCATTGCCTTGCTGACGAACTTGCACTTGATCGGGAGCTTGTGGGAGGCGAGGCGCATGGCCTCCTTGGCGTCCTCCTCGGGCACTCCGGCGATCTCGAACATGATCCTGCCGGGCTTTACGACAGCTACCCAGTAAGCGGGAGCTCCCTTTCCTGAACCCATACGGACTTCAGCCGGCTTCTTGGTTACGGCCTTGTGGGGGCAGATC
>JAEEGF012260322.1_pt1 | contig 36468 bp, 73 predicted proteins | sample 9134171 | NCBI WGS metagenome assembly JAEEGF01 (sample SAMN16246542, study PRJNA631951) | gut metagenome | biome: gut microbiome; feature: rumen; material: AP-attached | host: Bos | place: Iran: Karaj | collected 2018-10 | reverse complement strand
AGAGAAAATAGCGCAATTATGTATCTTTGTTTGATACTGATAAAGATAATAATTATAATTCATAGCCTCTCCTAAAACCATATACTCTTGATTTTCATTAAGATTTTTTACTCTATTCTCTAATGCCACATAACTTTCATAAAACTGTTTAGAATTTTCATATGCTTGGCATACAAAAATAGGAGAGCATATGAGAAAGAAAATAAGTGCTACACAAACCCAAAAGCGCCACTCTAATGACCCATTGATGATTTCCATAGGGATAATCATAAGGAGAACCAATCCAATGATTACCCAAAGTATAATCCAGGCAACCATTAGATTTCCTCCACCTTACAACGAGTAAGTACATTCTGCGCAACAGCCCGATAAGTGGTATGCTCTTTTAGAGAACCACGCACGTGATAACGCTGACCTTCATCCAAGGTGCGAGACGCAGTATTCCAAGTGTAAATATTACCATCATCACCATTGAAGATGTAATAGTAAGATACACCATAAGCACCCTGATTGATAATCATCTTAGTGAGAACGCCATCAAACTCAATGCGGTCTCCAACCTTACCAATATGCTTAGAAGTGCCAGGCTCATAGATAAGACTATCAACAATCTGCTTAATACTATCTTCGCTAATCAGCTGACCATCAAAACTTACATCAGCCCACTCCAACTTAATCGGCTCAATATTAGCAGGCAGAGGCTCAGGCATAGTCTCATCAGAACCAAGATACCAACCCCACACACGAGTATAACGGCAAGGAGAGGCGCGGAAAAAATCCAGATTTTCATAGGTAGCACCAGGGGTAGCGCCCTTAAAAATCCAGATATAACCCTTTTCGCCAAACCCCAAAACATCCCGCCGAGATTTTGCTGGTTTAATAATCTTTACTTCTGGATTATATTTCGCATATTCGCTAGGGCTATAACTCCTAACTTGTTTAATAGACCCATTTTTCATACGAACTTTAACATATTCTTTTCCATTAAGAACATAAGGCTCACTTACAAAAGGAAGTCCTTCATAAGATTTAGCAACAAGAATTTTTCTTTCAGTCATAAAAAATCACCTTTTCCTTATTTTCTATAATAATTATATCATTTTTTTTTAAAAAAGTCAATAAAAGAAAACTGCGCTTTACCAAATTTTTCACAAAAACTATTAAAAAAAATGGTAAAGCGCAGTTTTTAAACGATGAATTTAGATGTCTCTAATAATAAATCTTCTAGACATATATTATTAAAATGAGTATATGGAATACGAATTAATGGAATATTATTATCTTTACACCATTTATTTTTTATACTATCTCTTTCCTAGGTTGCTTTTAAATTTTCTTTTGTATTCCATCCTGTCCCAGTAATACAAAAATGCTAAACTCCATCATATTCAATTAAATATTGATTATTTACATAAAAATCAAATCTTAATTTTGTATTTGTAATAGGAGAAATACAAGTATCAAAAGTTTGTTGTTGAATAAAATTAATATTATTTTCTTTTAATAATTTATATATTTTTGTTTCTCCTTTTGAATGAATACATCCGCAAGAAGTTGCATGCCCAGTAATTAATGGCTATGAAGATATTTCAAATTCTTTTCCACAAGCTAAACATTTACAATACCAAATAGCATTTCCATTATTTGTTCTTTTATTTGTTATATATAGAGGTTGTATATAACCAAACTATTTCCCACTAATATCAGTTGGATGGCTATAATTTTCTCTATTAGGGCGACATCCACAGCTCTTACTTCTTCCTAGCCTTAGAGATGTTCCATTAATATCTTTTTCTTTTCCGCAATTATTACATTTACAATGCCAAAATGCTCTATGATTACGCATCCCAGCAAAATTTAAAACTTCTAAATATCCAAATGTCTATCCTGTTAAATCTTTCATTTCTGGCATATTTTTATTATTCTCCTTTTATTAATTTCTAAATAATTTCTCTAAATAATTTACTAATAGTAGTATTGTTTTTATTTACATAATTTTTTATCTATTCTTTTTCTTCTTCTGTTAATCTAATTTCAATACGAGTAGTTTTATTATTATTACCCATTAGTCATTCCTCCTTTCATATATATATGAAAATTGTGAGGACAAAATTTTAATAGTTTGTCCTCACAAAAAAAATTTTTTTAATTTTATAAATAATATACTCACAAGATAGAAGAACAATTAATCATTGTTCTCCCAATCTTTATCACGCAAAATAAAAATATCTCCTCGCTGTTCTATAATATCATAATTATCATAAATCATGCGAAATGGAGTAAATGGACTGATAGTTACTTCATATTGTTTTACTTCTTTATAAGTTGGCTTAGCATGAAAAGCAGCAGCCCATCCAGCTAAACCAACAATGAAAATACAAATAGTAAGAATTAGTGTTCCCCAGCGCTCTGAGCACTTTATGGCTTTCCATTCAGTATTACAAATAATTTTAATACCAAATATAATCAATGCTCCTCCAAAAATAAAAGGGAAAATACTACGATAACTAATACCCCAAGTATAACCTTCTTTGATAAGCTCAGTTGTTTCGTTTAAAATTGTCATTTTATTTCTCCTATAAAACTGCGCTTTACCAAAAAATGGAAAATTGGTAAAATTTGGTAAAGCGCAATTCTCTTTTAATTCACCACGGGGATTTCAAGAATTGTTACATAATCTCGATACCAGCCAAGAACTTCTTCCATTATTTTACTAATAGGAGCAGGAAATTTAAAATCTCTTTCATGATACTCCCATCCATATGCACCCATTGCGTCTTCAATAAAAAAATCATACATCATTTCTTGGACAAGTTCTTTATCTTCAGATGCAAACATTACTTCACCGCCATCATAATTCCACATAACATAAACAGTTTTCATATTTTAATCCTCCAATTCGGGCACCCAAGTGATACCATAATCATTCATACGAGAAATACAATACTCATAAAGAGTATCATAATTAGTGTAATTCTCCCGTTCAGCCCATTCAATTTCCTTCTGGTACATCTCTTGGAAAATAGAAAGAATAATCTCTTCAAGAGGGGCACGGTCTTTACTACTATAAAACAAAAGGGTATCCGTGGTTTCTGCTCGTTTTTCGGTTTTATAAAGAATATACATTAATCAATAACCTCCGCTTCAACGATATAGGCAACATCATCAATATATCCTTCAAATCCACTTTCAATGTCAGTGATAACATAATCAATGATATTTTTAATTTTTTCAATGCGTTCCTCATAATCAGGAAGTGACTTTGCTAAATCTTCAAGGTCTCTGGATGCTCTTTCAATATCACTCTTGGCAATATTTTCATACCAATCTTTTAGCATATCAACAAGAGCATGATAACGATTATGATAGATATAGCTACCATCATTTTCTAGTTCAAGGACATAAGTGCTATCAGAAGATTTCATTTATATCTTTCCATTCCTTTCTCCATTTTTCACGAACTTTGGGATTGTTAAAATCATAATCAGGGTCTTCTTTGCGCTTATAGAGGTCATCTTCTTTCCTCCATACATCAAATTTTTCTACAATAGCATCATTCACAAAACGCCAGAGGTCACTGCCACCAAAATGACACCACCCATTTCCACTATTCCATCCATGAACCTGAGTGCCAGTTTTAAGGTCGGTAATAACGAGATGGACATTTTGAAGTTCTGCTCCACTTTTATCTTCATAAATATAAAAGCGGGGAGTGCCAACCTGTTTTACCACAAATCTACCTTTCCAAAGGTCATCATTTGCGATATTCTTATTAATAGCGCGTACAAATCTATTCATTCTACGTTGGTGCTTTCTACGATTAAAACTGGTAAGCCAATACATGTTTTATCACTCCTTTTAATACACTTTATTAATTATATAATGTCTAGGAGGGACGGGGAAGTTTGGGAAGAAATAATGATGAAAATCTAGCATTTTCATAAAATCTTCATGCTTATACTCTTTAAAAGGGATTTCAATGATTTCTCCTTCATTAGCGCTCTTTATGGTAAGACCGAAGAAATATCCAGTTCCTCCATCATACCACCCGTCAATATCATGAGTGAAATCATTTTCTATAAATTCTTCATATTTATCTTCATCCATTTTACTTATCATATCATTAGTAATATGATAACCATACCCGTAAATTGCTTTGTAATTTACACTCATAATAAATCAATCCTTTTTTATTTTTCTATAAATATTTTACCATATTTTTTTAAAAAAGTCAATAAATTTTCTATTAATTATAGTGTTTACGGATATTTCCATCAATTATATCATGACAATTTCTACAAAGCAACTGACAAGTATTTACTTCTTTAAGGAATTGATTTACTGATGTGCCATAATATGCCATATCAGTAATACAATCAGTTTTTAATGCTGGGATAGTATGATGAAATGTTAATGGGCTTATTTCTGTATGTTGTTTACCACATATTTCACAAGTATGAGTATGTCGATATTTATTTAAAACAATTCTTAAACCTCGTTTAACATAAGGGACACCATCTTTAAGATAAATTAACCCTTTATCAATATCAGTAATACTAATTTTAACCATAATTATTCACTCCAAAAAACCCCAGGGAGTATAACCCTGGGGTTTTTATTTTATCTTTTTATATCTTACTCAGCTACGAAGTAAGCAACCTTATTCGTAGCCTTGCCGTCCTTACCGGCAACCTTGACAGTCACCTTCTGGACGCGACCATCATTCACCAGAGCGTTCAGGCGGGCACCCACCTTAGCAACACTCAGCTCAGAGCCGTAAGCCTGAGCCACCTGCTCGCGAGTCATAGCCTCGCTGGTCAGCACACCGAAGATACCCTCGGTAATCTCATTGCCCTCAGCGCGCTTGCGCTCGGCACGGGTCTTAGCGGAAGCATTCCGCTTGTCCAACTGAGCCAGCTTCTTAGTAGCGAACTCAGTCAGAACAGCCTGGTCGGCAGTGCCGTTCAGGATAGAAGTGTAAATCTCACGCTCAGTAATCTTGTTAGCCATAATAGCCACCTCATAAAAAGTATTTCGCACACACTTAGGTTTTTTATTTTTGCTCTTAACTATTGCTATAACCGAGTCGTTTAGCGGGAGTGTCTAGCAGGCACCGCTTCTCACTTCACTCCACTATCATTTATCTCGGGGTGGATTACCATCATTTCCTTATGTAAGATTTCTTTCTCTTTATCTTACATATATATTTTACTATATTTTTTTTAAAAAATCAAGTGAGGAATTTTTTTACCATATTTTTTATTTATTTTTTCCTCATCTCTCATTTTCTACATATATTTTACCAAATTTTTTTTAAAAAATCAAATAAGAGATTTTTTTAACTTAGGCTGTTCTTCAAACTCCATTTATCGTATTCTTGCGCTAGACTTTCCCAGGCAGCATCAAAGCACCTGTGGTTGTACGACCGCTATTGCCATTTACGCACCTAAAAATTTTCTTTTCCCTTTTTCTATAATAATTATATTATATTTTTTTTAAAAAATCAAGTTTGCGATATATTTTGCTATAATTAAAATCTCGTAAAACCACGGTCAATGAACCATTGTTTGGTAATGCCATCGGGGATAGCATCAAAAAATGTAGAAAGAAAATTATACTGACAATAAGCAGGCTCAAAATTATAGTATTCAAACTCCATTTCATAAGCAGTATCATCAGCACCCCAGGCAGTAAGTTTGACATAAAACTTTTTATCATACGGGAGCATCGTAAGACGGAGTTTTACTTTATTACCTTCATAACAAGGATACCAGTCATCCTCAACAGTAATAAATCTTTTTCTTTCCATAACAGCCATAATTATTCATCCTCCTCATTATAAAAACATCCATCATTCATTAACTACAACACCCCAATACAAAACGACGCGGAACAAAGTGGTCTCTGTTCGGCATCAACCGTTTAAGTTCATCAACCATTTTATTAACTTCATTCTTGTCAAAGTCAATTTCATCAGCAGATATCATATAATAACCTGTATCATCACAATCAATATCTGCGGCAACAATACCGAAGAAAAGAGGAGGAGTGTCACTATAACCGCAAATCCAGTGGATATATACACTATCAAGCAAGACATCTCTTTCGGTATCAGACATTTTTTCAAGTTCACCCCAGGGAATCATAAAACCTTTACCATATTTTGCGGAATAATTAACGCTCATAGAAAAACCTCATTTCTTATTTTCTATAATAATTATATAATATTTTTTTAAAAAAATCAATAAAAAAATGCGCGAACAGTGATAATGTAATCCGTCATAATTAATACGGGCGCATTACCAGTGTTCGCGCAGGTTTCTTTTATATCATCATCATATTTTTATAGGGGTCTATTCGTTGAGAAGATGCAGTTCCATCTTCATAATCAGTATATTCCCAAAATTCAACATCTTTTTCTTCTTCACTTATAATACCACCGCAAATAGGACAGGTACTACGATATGAATAGTTTTCTTTCCAGACTTCTTTGCCAGCAATATTATAATATCTTTCACCGCTATATCGCTTAGTATAATCAGCTTCATCAGCATCAAAAATACAACCGCACCAATGACAAGTGAAACGAATTCGTATTCTAGTATTTTTATACCCAACGCTTATTATATCAATCATCGCTATCCCTCCACCAACTATCATCATCAACCCATCTGAAAGTCAACATTTCACTTGCTAAATCTGTGGCTATATCTTGGCGCATTTCTGCCCATTCTTCTTCACTCGGATTATCGCAAGTGTTGAAATAATCATCATGCATTTGTGTCTCAAAAAATACCTCAACAGGTGTCTAAGGTTGAACGCTACCATCTTCTGCTACTCGAATAAAATAGTCAAATAATTGACGATTTCGTTCATTATCGGGGATATAAGCGTGACAAATATAAAAGTTATATAAACGCTTAATTGGATTTACAATATAAACTACAAAAACTGCTTTAATCAACTACCAAATCTTTGTCATTGGCACTTCCTCCTTCAACATGGAATCCACAGAAAGGACAAAATTTTATATCCTTTTCTTGTGCTTCTGGACGGTCAGAAGTATTGAAACGGAGAACCAAGACAGAAAGAATTGTCTCACCACAATAAGGGCATTTAATATATTTTCTCATAATTATACCTCTCTCATCCAGTCTCTATTGGCATTGACAATGGCACGCATGTTCATTACTCCAACAACATTCATAGAATGAAAATGAACATCCAGCTTAATGTGATTAAGCTTTCCACAATGTCTCATATCTTCAAGTTGTTTAAGAATGTTAATATAGTCAGGAGCATAATCACCAGCGTCGTGGTCCAGAGACAGATAGAAATCAGTATTGCCAGACTTATACATCCGACGAATAAATCCCACGGTATCGCTTACAGTATAAAAATGAATAAAACCATTAGGGGCAGAGCGTACATCATCCACAAAAATTTTAATCATTATTCCACATCCTCAAAATATTCTTCATAAATTGTTCCATAATTATGAATTACTCCAACTGTTTCAAGATAAAATCTGTTTTCAGTTTGAGTATCCATATCATTCTTAGAACCACCATGACTAAGATAATACTCCCATAATGCTTTTTGAGCATTTTCAATATTTTTGTAATAAGTCTGAAATTTATGGGGTTCAGTTTCAAGAATATAAAAACAATACATAAAATTATACTCCTTTTTTATTTTCTACAAAAATTATATCATATTTTTTATAAAAAGTCAATAAAAAAATGGGCACTCATAATTGAGTGCCCGTATTAATTAAAATTATGAATTATTTGTTTGTTGAGGATTGTAGCTGTCTCCTTTGATTACACTATAATCAAACCAACTTTCAGTACCTTCTGTTCCTGTACTTACAAAATCAATAGTAAATTCATACCCAGTTTCTCCACTTTTAAAAGTTTGTAAAGCATTTTTTGCAAGAGAAATAGCTGTATCGCTTGTATTTTTTATAGTAACTTTTAAAGCAGCATTTAACATTTTTTTAAATTCTTTTTTAAATTCAGAAGTTTTTGTTTCTTCTGAAACATTAGTTCCAGTAATTACAAAACCACCATCGGCTCCATAAGTCCAAGTTGCTGTTCCTACATAGGTACTTTCATCTTTGGCTCCATTTTCTTTAAAATCAGCAGCTCTATTTTCATTTACATTACCAAACATTGCTAATACATCTTTTTTATTACCTTCAGTTCCTTCTTCTCTTAATACTTCAAAAAATTTCCCTGGATAAAAAGAGGTACATTCATCCCAAATACTATATATTTTAGTCCAACTAATTTGTTTTGCTGTAAATAGAATAGTGGGAAGATTAGTTTTATAAGTATAAGTTGTTTTTCCGTTAGATGTATTAGTATCATAAACGCTAGAAAATGAATCTGTATCATAAATATTTAAAGTCAAGATATTAACATTTATTTCAGCCATAATATAATAATCTCCTTTCTATCATATATTTATATTATAACATAATTTTTCTTTTATGTCAAAAAGAAAATTGAGTAAGAGAAAAATCTTACTCAATTTCTTCTGTATCTTCGGTTTTATACCATCCAATAGAAGTTTGTCCTGTAACTGTATTTTCAAGAATCTCTACTACACAATTACTATATCTAGTAATTTTATCATAAAGATTCATTTCATTTACAATAATCTAGTCTTCCATTATAATTCTCCTATTCTATTTTAAAAAATAATTCAATTAGATTAATCAGATTTGACAATCAAAAAATTTTATGTTATAATCTAATTAAGAATGTAAATTATTCTTTATTTTCCAATTTTTACAACCTGTGCCATTGCTATCTCTCAAGCAATCCCCGGTAGTAAGTCCGCATTGACAATGTTTACAATGACGGTCAACTAATACTGGATTTTTGATTTGAGTTTGCATTGTCATCATTCCTTGGCGTACTGTTTTCATTACTACTTGCGGTTCGTTATGGTCGTTTTGAAAATCACAGGTCGCTATGTTTTCACAAGTGTGGCAAGTACCAATCATTGAAGAACAATTAGCGCATAAAGGTAGAATTTCATCATTTAACTCATAAATAGTGAGGCTACCAGTTTGACCGCAAAAAGCACACGATGTGGTGCTTTCATTGGTATGCCAAGCGCAGAAATCTTCTTCTGGATTTATAGAGATTTTAAATTTAGCACAAGCGGGTTGATTTGACTGAGTAGTTCCACGAGACGCGCAAGTTTTACACCGATAAAAGAAAGGTATATCAAAAGCCATTCAAATCCTGCTCTCTGATATGGCTTTCTGAAACTTCATCAACATAAAGAACACTATTATCAGTAATAGGTTCAATAAGAGTAATTTTCTCAATAGTTTCTACACCAAAATGAGCATCAAGGGCATCCATAAGTTCTTTATAACCTTTTTTATAACCTTCCGTATGAACAAGAACTTTTACTGATTTAATTTTATTTTCTTTTTCATCATATTCATCAAGATGTACAAAATAAAACATTGTTACTCCTCCTCATCCCAGATGTCTTTGAGAATATAAGTTACATCTTCTGCGTCGGTGATATGCCAAGGATTATCAATGCCAGAGGCATAGATATCAATGCGGTTGGAATTAGGAACTGAAACAGTGGCAACAATGCGGTCTCTGCGAATACGAAGTTTGGCATCTTTGCCATAAGGAATAGTTACATACTCAATATTTTTCATAAGGGCTACAACTCCTTTTATCATTTTTCTATAATAATTATATCATATATTTTTAAAATTGTCAAATAGAAATTCTTTAGTATGTCTTTGACGCTCTTAGGTAGGTCAAAGACTTCCTTTGGGGACTACGATGTAATACCTAATGCCTCAGAGGAGCGTTTATCAATAGTAAATTAATTAAGGTATTACAATGTAATACCTATTCGCGCATTAAAAAGAGACAGAAAGGTGGCATTTTATTCACTATGGAATCAAAGGCACATATCTGCTCTATTAGACTCACGACCGAAGAATACGGCTGGTTGGTTCGCTACTGCGAGAAAAACGATATGACTATATCTAGCGCGATGCGTAAAGCGCTGAAAGTATATCGTGGTGCGTTAGAAAAGAAAAAGCAGCAAAAAGCGAAGGAGTAAGAATTATGGAGCAAATTAACAAATTAACAAAGATTATTTATTCAAAAAAAATTATGGAATAGCTATTAGAGATGGGTTTCCGTCCAATAGAGATAATACCAAATCCGATTAAACCAGAATTTTATTGCTGGGTATTTGCGCTCACTGATGAATTTGCGGCGGCACTTGATTAGGTGCTTGGAAGTAAGGGGGCGCGCTGAAATGGCTAGAAGTAAACCAAATCAGTTTAAAGTAGTTAGAAAAAGCGATTTGCCTAAGGACGCAGAGCATTTATATGGTAAGGTTAATTTAGGAGCAGTACAACAAGCGATGCAGGAATTAGGTGAATATGAGTTTAAATTATATATGATATTGAGTATGAATTAGGTGGATTATGTTTGGAATTTAACACCAGAATATTTGGTGGAGAATTGCGGCGGTTGTGATGCGAGTTGGAGAAGAGCAAGAGAAGGATTATTGCAGAAGAAGTATTTGGTGAATAAGGGGAACTTTACATTGGAGTTTTATGAAACTCCGGTGTAGTTATCAGCACAAGATTTTTGACGAATATAAGTGCGACAAAAAGTTTCACTTAGAAGCGTTAATTAGAGAAAATTTGTTTCACTTATGAGCGTTTTAAAGAGAAAAATTGTTCCACTTAGAGGCGTTAGTAAGTGCGACAAATTTTCTCCTTTAGAAGTAAATTAAGGTGAGGGCGAGCCTAAAAACGCGCTTTACAGAAAATTTGTTCCACTTAGAAACGCCAAAAAGTGAGACAAAAAGTTTCACTTACGAGCGAGCGTTACAGAAAATTTGTTTCACTTACGCGCAAACTTGGTATAACATTTAAAATTTCGCGCCTAAAAACGCCAATTACTGAAAAATTGTTCCACTTAGGAGCGTTTCTAAGTGCGACAAAAAGTTTTACTATGAAATGCGCGTTACAGAAAATTTGTTCCACTTAGAAGCGTTTTGAAGTGAAAAAATTTGTCGCACTTAGATGTAAAATGGGGTAAAATTTTTGGGCGGGGTAGGATAATCTACTTAAAATATCCCCAAAAACGCGCGTAAGTGGACAAATTTGTCAAGAGAAATATAATATAGTTTTTTTTATACGCACTGCGTATCCCTGCGGGCTACTCCGGTCGTATAAAAAAAACCGGTTCGCAAATTTTGGGGGGTGGGAGCGCAGGAGGAGGGAAAGTTGAGGAGTTTTTAGTTGACAGTTTTAAAAATAAATGGTATAATATATATAGAAAAATAATAGGAAGGAAATTATTACTATGGCGGGGATAGTACCAAATGAGTTTGTTTATCTGACGAGAGGCGGTAATAGAAAAATTGCGATTAGAAAAAGTGCAATTAAATATATTGCTGAGGATTTTAATAATACTTCTATTGTGTCTCTTGGGCCCGATGGGGTTTATGAGGTAGATGAAAGTTATGATGAGATTATGAAACAAATGCAAGACCATAGATTTGATGAATGGCAGCAGAACTGTGTTGAAGTAAAATATAGTGAAGAGGATTAGGAGCGCATTAAACAGTATTTAGAGGAATTACAAGCATATCCTAATTTAGATTTAATAAAAAGTGTAGCAAGATGGGCTTAACTATTCTACTCCTGGAAATAGGGGGTATGTATAGGGGGCGGGGTTTAAATATTTGGGGCCATATGGAACCGGGGAAAAATGAAATGAAAACTCGGGGTGGTCTTTTTGAAAAATGAAATGAAAACTCGGGCAAAATGGAACGAAACAAAAATGAAATGAAAATCGGTGAGGAACAAAATGAAAAATGAATTGAAAATCCCAGGGTGCGATTACTGGGGAGAATATGATGGATATAAGGTGTTTAGGTGTTATAGTAAGGATGGTGTGTCATCTTCTGCTTATCCTAATATCGTTTTTGCTATTGGTAATAATTTGTTTATGAATGGCGGATGCGTTGGTAAGGTTGATGATGTTGGTAGAGTTAGTAATTGGGCGCCTAGTAGATGGGTGAAAAAGGAGAAGTCTAAACCTAAGACTACTACTTCTTCTGTTGAGTTTGATACTACAACTTTTAAAACTGACGCTATGAATGACGTAGATAGTAAAAGTGCTGATGATATTCTGAATGACTCTTGGAAACGAACTGTTGAAGAGTTAGTTGGAGAAAAGTTTAGCGTAGAATATAAATATAGCGAGTGATAATATTCACTCGCTATTGGATATATATTAAAGATACATTAATTATTATAGTTAATGTATCTGTTAAAATACTTATATATTTATCAATGTATATGTTAATAATTTAATATATATATTAATTAGTGTATTATTAACATATATATTAATTATTAACATATATACTAAATTATATATTAATTATAAAATATTAACATAGGTGTTAGATTATTAAAGATGATTAAAAATGTTGAAAATAGAGAAGAGGCGTGCCCCCGCCTTCATCAATACGGGCTTGTTTTTTACCGTGGCCGTATCCCTTCCCGTTGTTAAAAATCTATCTGCCAAGATTTTCATAGCAAGAATAGTAGTCTCGCCCCATTTTGACCCATCCCGGTTAATGGGGCGATTCCCTTTTCATAACTTAATTCCTACTATTAAAAATCGTGGCAGATTTTGTCAAGGTGATAATTAACTATTATTACTAATCAGTTGGCCCCAATGCTGTCAAGGAAGACCCGCATGAGCGCATCGAAGTCCTCATCGGGCATATCCTCGGGGTCCTTCTTACACTGGCATCCTCTTGGCGCCGTATTCTTCTGTACGGGCGCGGACTCTGGTCCCTTGTTGGCGAGGAGACGGTCTGCCGCATTTGCGAATGCCTTATAAAGTGGCGCGAGGCTCGCAACGAGGTCCATGAACTGCCCCATAATCTCTTCTGTGTGCGGTCCATCAAGTTCCAGGTCCTTAATGCTAACGCCGTCGGGCATCTCGTGATTATCAGCCCAGTCGCGCAGGACCTCATTCCAACTATCGGCTAGGTTCTCATACAATTCGGCGCGCTTGCTGTCTCGCTTGGTGGAGTCAATGGCTTCGTTTAGGTTCTTAGTGAAATACTGTGCGATATCCTCGGCGCTGACACCGGAGCGCAGCATCTCCTCAAGGTTATTAAAATCGTAATTCATTAAATAAAATCTCCTTATTTATTTTCTATATATATTTTATCATATTTTTTTTAAAAAGTCAATAAATTTTCCCTTTATCTTTCTCTCTTGGATTTTAATAAGCAGGAGACCATAAATTTTGGCACGAAATGCCCGCATATGATACAAAACGAAGGACAAATCGCGAAATAATGTTTTATTTAAAAAATCGCGGCTAATTTTGTCGCGAGAAAAAAGTAATTGCGCGAAAAAAAATGCTTTTTTTTAATATTATATCAAATTTTTTTAAAAAAGTCAAGCGCGCGCTTAAAAAAGAAAAAATCTCCGCGCCCGTATTATTCTCTACGGACGGAAAATTAAAATTTTTTAACTTTCAAAGAAAATCGACGCGCATATGCGCCCGTACTGGTGAATACGGTCGCAGGCCCACTTTTGCCCTCATATTGGGCGCATATGGGGGTGTTGTGGTGATGCGAAGCGCGTTGTCATGGTCATGACGCGCGAAATTGTTACAAAACAGTAACAAAAGGTTATAAAACGGTTACAAATTGACAAAATTTTCACAATTTTCCAAAATTTTCCAGAAAAATGACAAAAAATTACAAAAAAATGACAATTTAATGACAAAATGGTTACAATTTGGTAACAAAATGCTACAAAATGGCGTCAGATTGTGAAATTTTTAACAATTTTGTGTAAAATTACCAAAAAAATTGCTAATTTCGGGAAAAAATTTGTTGAAAATGACGATGCGATTTTTACTTGACTTTTTTTCTAAAATGTGATATAATGGAAATTTCGGGCGCTTGCCTGCGTCTGCGGCCCGGGCACTCGCCATTATGGGAATTCAGCATTTTACCTCGTTAAAGTACTCGCCCGGTCAAAAATTTGCCAAACTTACTCTAACGCGAACTCGCCACGCTGCGTCAGTTAGCGGGGCGACAAAAAGAGGGCGTCAATCGCCCTCTTTTGCCTCTTCAATGCCGTCAATGTCCCACACATCATCATAGAAACAGGTGGGGAACGCAAGCGTGCGGTTGATGGCGTCCCACATCTTCCGCTCGGCATCTTCTTTACTCTCAGCGTCAACCTTTACATAGCCGCTGAAATCGACCCAGTAAGTCATCTTTCACCCTCCTCCCTTAATAGGTGTCGTAGCCGAGGATTTCAGCCTCTTCCACGCTGTATTCGTCGATGTACTCAATGTCCATTCCGCCGAAGCCAGCGCGCTTCAAAATTTCTTCTGCTTCCTCGTAGGTTTCGCACTCCACGAAGAACTGTTCGCCGCTCTCATTGTCAATAAACAGGTAGTCACGCATTTTTTATCAGTTCCTTTCTTTATTTTCTACATTCATTATAGCACAGGTTTACTCACTTGTCAAGGTCATCCCAAAATTTTTCTGCGTCTTTTTCATTTTCCATGGCATTGACAACGAAATCGCACAGGCGGATGGCATAATCTTCCAGCGGTTCATCACCGGCAAGCCATGTGCCATGCCAGTAGCGACCATACTTGAAGAAGTCAATCAGGCGGTGGATAAAACCAGTGCGCGGGGTGTGCTGTTCCAACACTTCAACCTCAACAGCAGGCCCGCCGAGGTCATACCGACGCTGAAAACGCACAGTGAAAATATACTTGCCGATGCGGTAGTCCTTGTACTTTACATCTTTCATTTTTTAGTCCTCCTTCGTTTCCAGATAGTCAAACTGCCGCAGGCACTCCAAGTTGTCAGCCAGCGCATACTCTACAATGTCTCGTGCACTCGTCCATGCGGTGTAAGCCGAAGCGTCAGCCGCGTTGTCAATGCGAGCGTCAAAGATGTGGCGCAGAGTCATCAGAATTTCATCACTCATTCTTTATTCTCCCTTTCATCAGCAGTTTCCCAAGTCTCAACCCTGTAAAAAACATTGGTTTTATCCCAGGCGTTGGCTTCCTGTCGTTTCCGCGTTGCGTATTTCTCTGCATTGACATAGTTCAGAAAAACCGCATCAGGGTATTCACCGCCGCCATCTTCGGGGTAATCGTCAATGACCTCAATCACAACATAAATTTTCATTTGAAGTTCTCCTCTCATTTACTATAAACAGTATAGCACATACAAGCCAGAATGTCAAGGGGTTAAATACTTAAAATTTTTTAAGGATGCCCGGGCGGGAGCCCAATACCCCTTGGGGGTATTAGGTCCTGTCCTTCGGCGGGAAAGCCCTGCCGTCAATGTCGGGGATTTTGTCAAGGCAATATTTGAAAATTTCCATTTCGATTTTCACATCTTCAAGCCCTGTGTGGCTCTCGGTGAAATCCTCGTCCCCCGTGATGTATCTATACACCACTTCGGCGGTCATCTTCGGCTGATTATTTGCGGTGATGTAGCCTCGCTCCTCACACCAAGGACGATAATTTTCATCAGCCTTAAAGACTTCACGGCACATCCGCAGAGTGTCCCACCACTCAACGCCCCAAGGCATCACCCACCGCCAGCGGGAAGTAGTGATGTATCGCTGGGTCAGATGGAGGGAGCGATAGTCAAAGCGGGCATTGTGGGCGGAAACGATGGTCACATTGTTACGCTGAATAGCCTCCCAAATTCTCGCCTTGATAACTCGCCACGACAGCAACTCCCTGCGCTTCTCCCAAATGTCCCGCCAGTAGTCGGGGACTTTCTCGGCGTAGTAGGCACTCGCCATAAATTCCTTGTCGAGAAAAATATCGGCGTTCACCATGCTCGCTTCCTCATACACATTCCCCGCAAGGTCAAAGACACGGTAGCCCACATCGTAGCAGATGGGGTCTTCAATGTCATTAGTGGTTTCTGTGTCAATCATCATAATGCGCTCATTAACATCAATCATTTTTTTACCTCTTTCTCTTGATTACAGTTATCATTATACCACAAGATGTGGGAGTTGTCAAGACCAATAATCAAAATCTTTTTCTTTCTTCTTCGGGTAGTCATGTTTATACAACTGAACCAAAATCCAGATAGTAAACGCAAGCCCCGCAACAGTAATAATGAACAGAGAAGCCAGATTAGTTTCCATAACTCTATCCCCTTTCTGCTTTTATTATAACAGATAAGTGGTGTTATGTCAACGGAACAATTATGTCTTTCTTTGTCTTTCTTTTGTAACCTTAGGGTGCCCGGGCAAGTTAAAGAGGACTAACTTTAATTAGTCCTCTTGGTAGGGTGTTTGATGGTCAAACTTATAGTGCCGTTCCCACTGGAAATGTTTTCCACAGGTCATGCAATGACCAACATAGTATTCAATGATTTCATTTGTGCCATGGTCGGTGTCAAAGCAATCATCTTCTTCAATGTCGCCATTGTGACAAATAGGGCATTCGTAATCGGTCATTGAGGGCGCCCCCTTACTTGGACTTGGGGGGACGTTTCTCAATGAGGGTGAGTTCAAAGTGCTTCTCGCCCACCGTGAAGGCAATCATGCGGGACTTGTTGGTGATTTCAACGTCCTCATACATCTGCCCCTGCGCGTCCTCACGCAGAAACTCGGCAATCTCCGCGACGATAGCCTCTTTCAGTTCGTTGGGCTTGCGCTCACGCTTCACCTTGCCGTCCTGCTTGGCGTGTTCCACCTTGCGGGTCATCTCACGCACATTCGCTTCCTGCTCAGCGGTGAGGTCATACTCGGTGTCCTCGCCATCCTCAACGGCAATATCGTACTTGATGAGGTCAATCGCTTCCTCGCGGTTGCACTTATTGCGCTTCATGTAGTCCGCAATCGTGCGTTCATTCAAAACAGGCTTAGCCATACAGAAAATCTCCTTCCTTGTTTTCTACATTCATTATAGCACACTTTCCCTTGTCTGTCAAGTACCATTCATTATAAAATTCCATTTGGGCGGGATCGTGATGGTATCGGCAGTCAATAAAGCCACCTTTGTAAAGTCTCTGTAAAGCGTTGAGAAAATCCTCATTCAAAAACCAAGTGTGGCAAGCCTTGGCAATGTAACGCTGACGGCAATAGGGGTAGTCCCTAATGTATTCCAAAATTTTCCATTCCATTACTCGTCCTCCTCCAAATCTTGGAAACCACAAAAGGTGTAAATATCTTCCCACTTAAAGTGCTTTCCGCACTTGGGGCAATGACCGATAGCACGGCAGATGATGGCGTCTCCGTCATCATACATGTCATAGTGGTCATCAAAATCAAGTTCGGTGTCGCAATGAGGGCAGTTAGGATTATAAGTCATTTTTTTATCTCCTTCTCATTTTCTACATCCATTATACTCTCTTTCTCTCTTGGTGTCAAGGGGGTGTGAAAATTTTAACAATCTTTTTCCGCCCGGGCGCAAAGACTTTACCACGTTAAAGTGGTAAAATCTCCGCCGAAAGAAGAAAGAAAGAAAGGAGGAAAGAAGAATATTGGTGCGCGTGGAGAGGCTCGAACTCTCGACACCCGCCTTAAAAGGGCGGTGCTCTACCTACTGAGCTACACGCGCAGATTTCAGGGGACTAGGCTCTTACCCCTGTGTAGGCCCTTTTGCCCCAGGCCCTTTGTAGCGTTTTTATAATGGGGTAGACATACACGCTCAACGCCTTTACCCATTTCAAAAATCCGTGCCCCGTTGTTGCCATTCCCTATGCCCTTAGGTTTTGGCGTCTGGTGTTAGAGGCATTTTACCAGCACTTCCCGCCTCAATGGGCGCGGAGTCCAGCGCTCTCTGTAAGCCGTTGCTCGCTTTTTGGGGTCACGACCCCCCTCACCGCTTGTCGTGTCAGCAGATGGCAAAATTTGGGATTGGTGGGACTTGAACCCCACAACGCCACAGGGAGAACGCCCATAGGCATGTTATCCGCTTACAATACAATCCCATTTGGAGAGGGGCGATAGGCTCACCCCTCAGAGCCGCAGGAGTTAGGGATTACGTAAGGCTGTAAAAGCTCTTGCGCTTCTCCACCGTCTTGACGATGGCACCCTCAGCCACAAGCTGAGACAGCAGAGCGGACACACGCTGAACGGTCAGACCCTCGTGGGCCTTGGCGATGTCAGCGGCGCTGTACTGCTCACCGCTCTCCATGCCAGCGACAATGGCGGCCTTGATGCCGACATTCTCAGTCTGCTTGGCGGTGGGCTTCCGCTCGGCAGAGTTCTTCTTGTCGATGGCGGTCAGCATGGCGTTCCACTTCTCGATAATCTCCGCAGGAGCATCGGGCAGGTTGTCAATGGCGTACAGGATGGCAGTGCGCTGAGTGGTCTTAGGAGTAGTCATAGTATCTACCTCTTTCTAAAATTTTTGCTACCAGATTCTTATGCCTTTTAGTAGCGGCAAGGCTTATGTGAAGTGGAGAACTCTCTCTCACTTACATACTTATTATACCATAGGCTTGGGGTTTTGTCAAGAGGTTTTTCCAACTTTTTTATTTTTTTGTTGGGGGGCGGCTCCACTTCTTTTTATCGCCCTTTTTGCGGTCAGCCTAAATAGGTCTTACGTCGCTTGGGGCCTTCTCCCTCTTGACTGTATTCATTATACCATAAATTTGTGGGCTTGTCAAGAGGGTATCCCGTACTTTTTTTAAAGAGATTTTTTTTATCCTGTTTGCCTAACGCTCTGGATTTTTTCAGCCAGACCATCGGAAGGGGTTGTACCTCTCCCTCTTGACACTCTTATTATACCACAAATTAGGGCTGTTGTCAAGGGGTTTTCCAAACTTTTTTTATTTTTTATTTTGGAAACCTTATGCGCTTTAAGGACGGAGCAGGGACGGCTTGGGATGCCCGCTTCTCTTTCCCCCTGACACTTAACAGTATAGCAGAAATTTTAGAAGATTTCAAGATGGTAAATTGCACAAAAATCAAAGGCGAAAATAGAGTTTATTTGTGCATTTTGCCGGGCGCCCGGGCATTACAAATTTTTTTCTTTTTTCATTTTTCTATAATAATTATATCATTTTTTTTTAAAAAAATCAAGTCTGCAATTCCCGGGCGAAGCCCTGTTAATTTTTTAACAGGGCTTTAATCGTTCCAAAGCTTGCCGTTGATTTCGGGGTCAGCACTCACGCAGAACTCAAAAATCTGACGCTCAATCTTGACATCTTCAAGACCAGTGTGACTTTCCTCAAAGTCAGCAGAACCAGACAGCCAGCGGTAAATAATCTCCGCAGTATAGCGGCGGCAACCCCTCGCCGTCAGATACTCATTCGCATAGCAGAAAGCGCCATAGTCATCATCGTTTTTCAGCACTTGACGAGCCATTTTGAGGGTGTCCAGCCACTCAATGCCATAGGGTAGAAAATAGCGGCTCTTGCTGGTGGTCTGATAACGCTGGGTCGTGTTCAGCGCACGATTATCAAAAGCGGCATTATGAGCGCAGGCGAACACAACACCGAACCGCTTGCAGTCCTCGGCAATCTCGCGCTTGATGTTGTACCACTTGCGGAGAGTGCGCTTGCCAGCCTTAATATCATCCCAATACTGGGGAATCTTCTCGGCAAAGTAGGCAGAGGTCATCAGTTCCTTGTCAAGAAAAATGTCAGCATTGACAAAGGACTTTTCACAGAGAACACCATCCGCAAGGGTGAAAATCTGATAGCCCACATCATACACAAAGGGGCAGTCAATGTCGTTGGTGGTCTCGGTGTCAATCATAATAATAGGAGTGTGCAGGTCAATCATTTTTTTTATTTCCTTTCCCTTAGTTCTCTTATAGTATAGCATAAAAAGGGGTATTTGTCAAGAGGTTATTTACGCCTCTTGACATTTTTCCTAACGCTACCATTAGCAACAACATGATGAATGTAAGGGATGCCCCTAAAATCACAATAAGCCATAGCGAACTGAATAGCGAGATGGGCAAAATTGTGATAATCTTCCATCTTGCGCTCTTTCGTAGTTTCCCACACAAAATGGTCATTCTGAACATTTTTGTATCCAGCCCTTTCCAGCATCAGGCGCACATCACCCTCAATCGAACGAGTGATGGCCCTAGTGCTGTTAGGAATTTCCAGATATTCAAAAACCACAAAATTCCCCTCGTCATTACGAATCTTGCCAACACGAGAAGAAAGATACTTCTGATTGCTTTCCCCAATCTTCCCCCTGGCATGAATCTGCTGATTAGTTTTGCCGCCAGCATAAAAATAACCCATTTTTTTCATTTCCTTTCTTTTTTTGTCTCTCTTGCTTACATGAATAATTATACACTACTATTCGCCTTTCGTCAATAGGTTTTTTAAAAGTTATTTTTTTAACAATTTTTCTGCCCGGGCGCAGACTTTACCGCATTAAAGCGGTAAAGTCCACACAGAGGAGAGAGAAAGAAAGAAAGGAGAAATAGAGAGGTATTGGATGGGGGCTGATGGGGGAGACACGCTCCCCCCTCGTGACCCAACCCCCAAGAGGTCAGCGGTGATTACTCACCGATGGAGTAGTAGTGCTTCCGCTTCTCCTCGGTGACAGTCAGCGCACCGCTCTTGCCCAGCTGGGACAGCAGGGCACTCACACGCTGAACAGTCAGACCCTCACAGGCAGGGCACTCCTTCGCTACATCGGCGGCGGTGTAGGTCACGCCCTCGGTCATCCAGTCGCAGATAGCGGACTTGATGCCCTCATTGGCAACCTGCTTGGCGGTGGGCTTACGCTCGGCGGAGTTCTTCTTCGCCACCTGCTCCAGCCGACCCTCGAAGAACGCCACCATCTTGGCGTCACCCAGCTCGGCGAAGTGGTCACGAGCGAACTCAAAGCCCTCACGAATGGTCATGGTCTTTTCCATAGTATCTACCTCTTTCATTTTTTTTGTCGCCAGATTCTCACGCCTTTTAGCGACGGCAAGGCTTTTATCAGCAGGGGATTTTCTTTTCCCTCTTGCTTACATCCTTATTATACCACACTTGACTTCATTTGTCAAGGGGTTTTTTAACTTTTTTTGAGGGGAGTGGGAGTTGAACCCATCGTGACCGCTTTACTGACTTGAACAGTGACCCTCGCCTGTCGGGGGCTTCCCTCATTTACATTTACATTATACCACAAGTTTGTGGCGTTGTCAAGAGGGTTTTAAACTTTTATCAACCTCTCGTCGCTTTGGGGTCATCCGCGGTGCCTTACTTGTCCTGTTCGGTTCCCCTCTTGACATTTACATTATACCACATTTCTGTGGGCTTGTCAAGGGGTTTTGGTCTTTCTCCAAAAATTTTTTTCGAGGGTGTCCCAGACTTCATCACCACGCATCGGCGCCTTCGCGGGGCTTCTCAGTTGCCTACGCCCTCTCCCCTTGACACTTATTATTATAGCAGATTTTCACCAGAAGTCAATACCTTTTTGAAAGTTATTTTTTTAACAATCGGCGGCGCCCGGGCCAAAGGGCCACGGATTACTCCGCAACCCAAAGATAGACCTTAACCTTGGGGATGATGGTCTTTTTCACTTCCTCATAGTTCCCGCCGTGACAACGGTAATCGTACTTGGGATTAGCAATGAGGTATTCGTTACCATCCTCGTCATGCACCTTAATCTTAGCGGGAGGCGCACCAGCAGCATCAACCCACTCCCAAGAAGAAACTTCCACAGGAGCGCCGTCAATGAGGTCAACCTTGATGAAACCGCCCTGCCGCAGATGGCGGAGCATCTGGCCCATCCTGCCCTGACAGGACTTGCCCATGTAATAGCTGTGATACTGGTCGCCAAAAACACGACCGCCGAGGTCAGCGCAGGTCATCGGCTCACGATTGGAGCGCAGGATATTTACCAGCCTGTCAAGATACTCGGTATCATGGACAGCATTCTTCACGCTCACATAAGTCTTTTCGTAGAGGTTAGCATTCATTTTTCAAATCTCCTTTTTATTTCAGTGGGGCTTACCTTCGTTTCCCTCACTGTGCTTTTATTATAACATAAAACTTTGGAAATGTCAATAGGTGTTTTGAATTTTTTTTACCACCTACCGAAACCAATAAGGCGTCTTTCGGGGGCGGGAGTGGGTGCGCCCTCAATCTTTTTCGCATGAACCAGAGAATAGCCCATCCCTGATTCATCCAGCCGATACACCTTCAAATGGCTGTTGGGAACCGCCATCTGATTAAAGGTTTCCACCGCCACATCTACCTTGTCCTTCTTGTTGGTAGAATCCATTACGATGCCGTTGTCCAGTTCAATAATAATCTGATAGGTTTTCATCTTCTTCATTTTTTACATTCCCTTTCTTGTTTTTGTAAGTCCATTATACCATCCTTTTGGAGCGGTGTCAAGATAGATTTGAAAAAAAATTGCGGCAAAATACTTAAAATTTTTGAAGTATTTGACCGCCCGGGCGCAAAAGCGCAGTTATGTAAACTGCGCTTACTCGGCGTAATAAACTTCGTCGGTCTCAGCGTCAACGATGGAGACAATCTCCCCCTCGTAGTTCAGCCCCTCATTGACCAGCGCTTTCACAAAGCGGGGGTAGACAGGGTCAGCGCTATCGGCATAGCATTCAAGGTCAACCCCATCGGGGATTTCGACCTCATAGCGGTAAACCACGCGCGCACACACAGAAACTCTCATTACTCTTCACCCCCATTCGGAATGATACGGCCACCATCAAACTCGGACTTCCAGTGATGATAGCCCCCGCGGTCATCCAGAAATTCCACATCATAATTGCCCATGTAGCAATCCTGATAGATGATTTTGCCCACGGTGTAGGAGTGGCCGAGGGCGGTGATGATGTCACCAACACACACACGCATTTTTTTAGTCCTCCATGTGTTCCATGAATTCCAGAGCGTAGTCATCAACTACGCCGAGCATACCCTGCTGAATAGGGTGGTCATCGGGGTCGGGCTCCTCACCAGAGCCGAACATCTCGTCCCAGCAGGTGGGGCAGATGCCGCTGATGAGCATTTCCCGCTCGTCCGCAGAGAGATAGGGGAAGGCGTTCTGCGCCAGCTCGCCATCCTGCCAGTCCCAGTAGTCCATCTCATTGACCTCAACCTCGTGGGCGTGGCCGCAGAAGGGGCAGGCAGTGACAACGCAGACTTCCTTGTAGTTAATCTTCATCATTTTGAAAATCTCCTTTTCTTAATTTCTGTATTTATTATAACACACTCTTGGAGTGTTGTCAAGACCTTTTTTGAAGTTGTAGGATTGTTTTCCGTCTTCATCTTGAAGGGCAAAACACCTACTAAAAAGCCACAAGTCAACCAGACAGTTTTTATCCCTTGTTTCCTCTTAAAACAAGTGTTCGTCTCTGGTAAGACCCTATCACGTAAACGCCACCAACACACATTATTTGATACTCGCAGGGAGATGTTGGCTTCCCTCCACAGTTCTAAGGGTTTAGGGCCCCTCCCTCAGGACAATTATAGTATAGCATACGGGGGTAATAATGTCAAGTAGTTTTTGAAAAAATGATTGTTAATGTTTTGACAAAGTGCCCGGGCGATGAGAGAGTTATGTAAACTCTCTTACGTGTCGCCTCGGATAGCGTCACTGATGTTTATCCAGTCGGGATAGATTTCCAAGATTTGGAAAGTATCCTCATGGCCTTCTTCGTCCATCGGGAAGATGCTCCCACAGCACCCGCAGATGACAAAGGCGTTGTCGGGGTCATCATCCACCAGAATCCCGCCGAGAATATAGCCCTCGCTATCCTTAATTTTTACTTGTCTCACCATTACAGAACCACCGTCCCCTCTCGCAGATATACAGGCTCAATGCGCTGAAACTGAACGGCATAACCCTCAGCCTCAAACCACTGGATCGCATAGCCCTTCGCATCTTCCGCGGTGCGGGCCACAACCTTGGGACGAACGATCCTGCTCTCATCATTATCATCAATGATACGCAGGACGACCTTAAACAGTCTTACAGGATTCATCATTCTACGCCACCTCTTTCTTAAAGTTCTTATCTTTTACATTTATATTATAGCAAAACCTCTTGATGTTGTCAAGAGGTTTTATTTATTTTTTCCCAAGTTAATTTAGTGCCATTTTTCAGTTTTCCAGCGTGTTTTCTCTATCCATTAATTACTCGGCTAATTTGACTTGGCGATAAATTGTATGCCCGGGCAGCCTCACTTATACTACAAAAAATTTCTCCTGTTTCAATACATTTTACACGAGTGCCTTGTGTTGTAATTATTTTCTATTTCTTTTTTTCATACTATTCTGGATGCTCTTGTCTCCATTTTTGGTATCCCGCCTACATTGCGGTAACTGCTTTTTCTATTACTTCTGGATGTTCCTATCTCCATTCATTAACTCTAATAGCATTTTTTAAATTGATTTCTTTTCCTTTTTCTGGATTATTTAAATACCAGTTTTTTAGTGTTTGATAATTCTAACCTCCTTGGCCTCCGGCTTCAAGGTTATAAAAATTAGGGTCTTCCACAGCGTTGAAAATTTTTATCCATCTTTTTTCTGCTTCATTCAAATCTTTTTGATTTAAACAAAATTCTAAAATCTAACGAGAAAAATTTTCTTTTCCATATTTCTAAACGGCTTCTTTAAATACTTTCCCGCTCCCTAAATACCCATCATCTAACAAGCCATAATGTTTTCCAATGTATTTTTTCCCATTTATTAAATTTGTTGTTAAATAAACAAAATACTATTTTTTAAATATCATTATTTATCACCTTCCTAACATTATTATAACAAAAAATTTTAAAAAAGTCAAAGAGCGCTCCGCTCTATCGTGCGCTCTTTTCGTCTATTATAAGACCCCTTGCCTTTCTTGGCAGGGATGCGACCAGCCTTGCGGCGAAAAGCGAGATACTGCTGAAGCTCCTCGCCTTCCTTTTTGAGCATACGCTTGTCAAACTTTTCCATTTTATTTTCTCTCCTTTGTTTCTTTGTGATTATAGTATAGCACACTTTGTGCCTGTTGTCAAGAGGTTAGCAGAAAATTTCCAAACATTCTTTGGTTTGGCAATCCCAAACCTCAGCAGTCTTAACAAATTTAAGACTTGCTTTGTATTGAGCATAACTAAAAGCTTTTTCTTTCTGCCAAAAAATAGTCTCATCAATTCCATAGGGGTCAAAAAATATTGTTACACGATAAAAACCATTAGAAGAAACTTTAGACTCGTTTTTCTCGTTGTTATAGCAAGCGGGGCAAGTAGTCCAGTTATCAGGGATGTAGCAACCGCATTTCGGGCAAGTTTTCATTTTCGTTTCTCCTTTTCTCTTGGTGATTTCATTATAGCATTTTTAAGTGAATTTGTCAAGATGTTTTTTGAAACGATGAGAAACTTATTTTTCTACTTTTGATGGGGCTACAATTCGCCCGGGCTTTGCGGATGACCCATTTTCAGAGTCATCTGCTTTTTCTTTTTCAATTAGTGCCAGAATACGACTGGCGAGGTTGTGCTCAGTAGTCATAACCAAAGGGCTCCACCTCGTACATGTCGCACCCAGCATAGGGGTCATAGTTGCTTTCATCCACATCATCAATGGGGCAACCATCATCCCAATAGTGGTCATCCCATTCCGTATCATAGGGGTCATCTTCCTCGGCAATGTCATCCTCATCAAAGCCGCAGACCGCATAGACCTCGCCAGTGTCGGCGTCCCAAATGGCGGCGCTGATAGCCTGCTGACGCACATCAATCTCTTCCTCGCAGTAGGCAAGGGCGGCGTTCAGATTGTCAAAGGGGTAGGGAGCGTCATAGATGCCATCATCCTCATTGCAGAAAGTAACCTTGCAGGGCTTGGTGTTGTAGATGTTGATTTTCATTTTCAAATCTCCTTTTCTTTTTTACTATAATCATTTTACCAAATTTTTTAATATTTGTCAAGTAGGAAAATAAAAATTTTTTGGTGGGGCCCGGGCCGAGGGGGAAAGGGGAGGATTTACTCCCCTTTCTCAATAATCAGAACCGTGTCCTGAATCCCATAATAGATGATATACCGCAAACCTTCCTCACTTTCAAAGAGGATGTAATTCGCGTTGCCCTCGTGTTTTGTCTCAACATCAACGCGTCCCTCATAGTGGAAGATTTCACGCCCATCTTCGGCAGTGATAGTGATTTCACGATTCAGTCCACCGTTGATGTTGCTCTCAAAGTCTTTCATAGCCCGCTGGCCGTTGGCGGTATTGTTGTGCCACCAAGAGAAACCGAACATCAGACCGAGACAGATAACCACGGTGAGAATGATACAGAGGAGAGCCGTGCCATGTTCGTCACTGGCCCACGCCATGATGGTGAGAAAGGTGCCAATAATTGCGAGAATGATGATGAGAACCCAATTGCCGATAGTAAGTGCCATTTTTTTTACCTCGTTTCTTTTATTTTGTAATTAAATTATAGCGCATTTAATGCCATTTGTCAAGAGGGTTAATGCATTTTTTTACTTTAAAATTTTGTAGTTTTGCGCCCGGGCGCTTTAGCGATTTAAAGTATTAAAGTGATAGGGGTAGAAATGGGGGGCGTGGAGAAGAATAGCCACGCCCCAAAGGAGGGAAGAAAGAAAGGAGAAAAGAGAATTGTAGAAAGGAGGGCTGTTGCGACGAACAAGCAAGGTCGCTCCGTGATTCTCGGTCTGGGGACAGCGAACTCCCAACGGCGGAATTTTCTTGCGCGCCCCTACATAGCGCGGTCCTTGTTGGATACTTGTCACGGCCTTTTCGCGGTGCGTGCGCTCCATTGTGGAGAGTTGTTAGTGGATGGGGGCTGATTAAGCCCAACCCCCAAGAGGCTGTTGCCGATTAGGCGAGGGAGTAGAAGGACTTGCGCTTGTCAACGGTCTTGACAAGAGCACCCTCGGCCACGAGCTGGGACAGCAGGGCGCTGACACGCTGGACAGTCAGACCCTCAAACAGCTTGGCGATATCACCAGCGGTATAGAGGACATCAGGCTCCAGCTCACCAAGAATCTGGGTCTTGATACCCGCATTCTCGGTCTGCTTGGCAGTCGGCTTGCGCTCGGCGGAAGCCCGCTTCACATACTGGTCACGCAGGGCGGAGAGCTTCTCCACAGCTTCGGCATCGGACAGGGTGGCGATAGCCACATTCAGAGCATCAACATAAGTCATTGTATCTACCTCTTTCATTTTATATTTCAAGGGGATGCTCTCCCTTGATTGCGTATTCATTATACCACACTTTTTAGTGGTTGTCAAGAGGGTTTTCAAAATTTCTTTTGAAAATTTTATCGGACTTGTTACTTTCATCAATGCGGTGCATGTATCGTGGTTTCCACCGCCCTCTTGACTGTATTCATTATACCACATTTTGCGGGGTCTGTCAAGGGGTTTCCAAAATTTCTTTTGAAAATTTTTGAGTTCCTTCACCTGCGGGGTCGTATTGGTAGAAGGCCAGCCAGCAGGATTTGCGAACGCTACCACGCTCATCGGGTCGGCACTCTCTGCCCCTCTCCCCTTGACACTTATCATTATACTCTCTTTTCACTAAAAGTCAAGAGGGATTTTGAAATTTCAATTGATAAAGTTTTAACAATCTTGCGCCCGGGCGCTTCACCGAATTAAATCGGTGAAGTGGGGGTTAGTCTTTGATTTTGAAAATCAATTCACAATCCACGCGCACGACCTCAGCATCGGGCGCAAGCATTGCGGGGGTGTTGTGGGGAATCCACTCACGAGCGGGCGGTACAGTGTAAAATTCCTTTCCCGTTGCAAGTTCGAGCGGGAAATCATGCCCGTTGCGGGAAGCAACCATTCCGATTCTGGAATCAAAAAGGAATGTATCTCCCAGTTTGAGAGAACCAAGAGGAACAGTACGAGGGGCGCGCCCAGCATTAGTAATTTTCATTTCAAATTTTTTCCTTTCTTTTGGAATTTTCTTTTTTCAAAATAATACTTCAATTTATTGAAGTATCTGATGCCAAGGGCAATCGGAAAACCGATTACAAAAATTGGAATCACAACAGGGGCACAAAACAGATAAAGGACTGTTTCGTTTTGGAAAGAGAAGCCGAAGCGATTGTTGCCCACAAAAAGGATAATCGCCCAAAGCACCCAAGAGAGGAGAAAAGCAAGCCAAATCGGAATCATGCGCTTTTCTCCTTTCTCGGCTTGGAGAGGGTCAGCCGATAGCGTTCACCGCAGTACCGAAACTCAATCTCCCTTTCGGGGTTGATAATGGAAACATCTTCCATTTCATCGGGGCTGGCTTCGAGCAGACAATCCACAAGAGCGTTAATCAGCAACCGCTTGTTTTCATCGGGCTTGCGCTCACGCTTGCGAGGGGTGGTTTCCTTTTTGCGGTCAGCCTGCGCCATTTCCTTTGCTACCACCTGCTGTTCAGGGGTCAGGTCGGGCAGGTTGTCCTCCTGTTCATCCTCCCACAGAGAGAGGGCTTCTTCAAAACTTAAATGAAGTTTTTCCATGTACTTCTTGATGGTTTCATCTTTACTCATTTCAAATCATCTCCTTACATTAGATAGTATAGCATACTCAAATGAAAATGTCAAGTGGGAAAACAAAAAAATTAATTTAAAATTCTGGAAGTAAAATCAAGTTAAAATTCTGGAAATAATTTCAATTTAAAATTTTGAAAGCAAATTCAAGTTAAAATTCTGAAAGTAAATTGGAATTAAAATTCTGGAAATAACTTCAATTTAAAATTCTAAAAGTAAATTAAAATTAAAATTTTTGAAATAAATTTAAGTTAAAAAAGGATTGTTAAATATTTAACAGAGTTTTACCGCCCGGGCAAACTTCACCGCGTTAAAGCGGTGAAGAGCGGGTTCTTTAGTGGAGAGAAGCAAGCACCTTGAAGATGTTGTCCACATCGTAGGCAGTTCCCGTCCAGTTGGAGCGGTTCTTTTCCTCATCGTCAAAGAGGACATCGGCATCAGACCGAGCGAAGGACTGCTTCGGCGTGCCGTAGGGGACAACATGAATCTCATCCCACTTGACAGAGGGCAGGTGCTTCCGAAGCCACGCCACCTTAGCGGCGGTCACAGCGGCGTCATATGCGGGAGTGGAGACCTTGCTACCCCAGCTAATCACACCCACCTTGTAGCCGTTCGCCTGAGCCTTATGGAGCAGTCGGGCGAGGGTTGCCATATGCACGAGGGGCTTGGCGAGAGCATAGGGAGCGGGGTCATAAGCCCGAAGCATCGGGAGCCAGTTTTCCACAGAATACAGATCGGCAATCGTGCCGTCCATATCAAACCAAATCGTCATTTTTATCAGTTCCTTTCTTTTCCTTTTCTATAAGTATTTTACCAAATTTTTTAACATTTGTCAAGTAGTTTTTCCCATATGGGGAAGATTTTTTTCTCCCCCACCCGGAGAAGAGGGAGGTTTTCTCCCTCTTAGGCGGCCAGCTGGGCCAGCCACTTGACCATCTTCTGGCTTTCCTTGCGGCACCGGATTTTCATAGCCCCGCCATTCTTTTCGCTCTCGCGCTCGGTGCGGGCGAACATATACACGAACTTTTTGAACTCGCCCAGCGTCATCATGTAGCACTCGCCCTCGGCGGTGACATATGCGAACTTGTTGGAGTGAACACGCTCGGCGTACAGGTTCCAGATGCCGTCGAAGGAATCCCGGCCTTCGCACAGGCTACCGGCCATAAGGGTGAAGCCGGAGGTCTTGACGCTGATGCGGACAGAGCCGGCATTTACATCGCTGTCGCGGTCATATGCGGAGCTGTCGTGCTTGGTGCGGGTGATACCGTACTTGGAGCACAGCGCCCACTCGGCGGCGTCGGACAGCTTGGCGGCGGCGGTCATGTTAATAGCAAACTTTTCCATTTTTTTATCCCCTTTTCTTTCCCTTTTGTGATTTTATTATACACCCATCCGGGCGCGTTGTCAAGACTTTTTTTCACTTTTTTTCAAATTTTTTTTGGAGCGGGGAGCGGGTCTCTCTCTCAACTCCTCTATAATAATACCATATCCCGGGCGCATTGTCAATACTTTTTGACGCTGTTACTAAAAAAAATTTTTTGTTACTGTTTTGTAACCAATTCGGGCGAAAAGGAAAAAATGCAAGAAACTTTAATGCTTTAACGAATTAAAGTCCCACTAAGTTGGTAGGAATTCAGCGCTTTAGTGAATTGAAGTCCTACTGAGTTGGTAGGAGTTTAGTGCTTTAATGAACTAAAGTCCTAGTGAGTTGGTAGGAGTTTAGCACTTTAATGAAATGAAGTTAGCTATATCTAACTTCAGCATTTTAGTGAAGTAAAGTTAGTTATATCTAACTTTAACACTTTAGTGAATTGAAGTTAGTCATATCAAACTTCAACGCTTTAGTGAGATAAAGTTAGTTATATCTAACTTCAGCGCTTTAGTTCGCTAAAGTGTCCAATATTTAACAATTTAGCGCTTTAGCGTGGTGAAGTGAAACTAATTGTTACCGATTTGTAACCATTTTGTAACTATTTTTTTGTAACCATTTTGTTACCATTTTGTAACCAATTTGTAACAATTTCAGGAGTTACAAAACGGTTACAATTTGGTTACAATTCGGTAACAAAAAGTTACAAATTGGTTACACGCGCGAACTCGGCTCGTGACGTCCCACCACGAGCCGGCAAAAGTGACCAAAAATGGCCATTTTACTCTGTTTTCAGAACCCTAATTTTACCGGTTTGAAAAATGGCAAAAAACCGCATTTTTCGTCACTTTTTGAGCGGTTTGAAAAATGCGGTTTTTTGCTGATTTTGTGAACTTTTTAAAAGTATAAAAAAAATACCCCTGAGGGGTATTAGTCGATGTACTCACGATAGATAATCGTGTAGGAATTGGGGTCAATCTCGGGATACCGCCGAGCCAAGTCCCGCAGGCTGTAGCCGTACAGGAAGTCATGCTCATTAGTGCCCTTGTAAATGATTTCGTACTCGTACATTTTTTTATCTCCTTTCCTTAGAACTCCCAGAGGATTTCCTTGTTATCCACATCGTAGAGCGTCCCGCCCACATAGATGGGGAAGTCAGCCCAGTGCTGCCAGTAGTTGGCGGCATCCATGAAGTGGAAGAAACGCTCGGTGACCTTGTAACCATAGCAGTCGGTAAAAGTAACTTTGAACATTTTTTATTTCTCCTTTTCTCTTTTTCTGATTTTATTATAGTCTTTGTAGTGTCCAATAAAACGGACTTTCAGAGGGGAGAGGCCACTTAATAAGTGACCTCAGCCCACAGAGGGATGAGCCGCTGGACGAAGCCGTCCATGGTGTCGCGGGTCACATCCCCGTCATCCCACGGGAAGCCGTAGGACTCAAGGACGCCGAACGTACCGGAGTGGCAGGCAATGTCGCCGCCCTCATACCACGGGAAGCGGAGCTGGAAGCCGTCGTGGATGGGGAACAGCTGAGCGGGGAAGCCACGGTCGGCAAGCTCGTTCAGCAGGGCGGTGATGGTGGTGAAGTAGGTGTTAGTCATTTTAATTATCTCCTTTTCTTTTGGTGGGGCTCTCTCAACCCCCCTGACACTATGAATTATACAGTATAGAACGCCATTTGTCAACAAAAACTTTTCAATTTTAGCCCGTCCGGGCATTGTCATTTTATACAAAGATTTGATTTCAGGAATTTGATTTTTTGTGCATTTTTTTATGCAATTTGCTCTTGACTTCTGTGATGAGATGTGCTATAATATTTCGCCGCCTAGGCGGGGCTGGCGGTGGATTTTACCACCGCCAAATTATGCGGCAAAGTCTTTCCAGAGCTTGCGTGCCCTCTTTTCGTCATAGTACCGAGTAAAGAAAACGCCCTCCACATAGATTTCATAATGAGCAATCGTCTTGCTCTCTGCCATCTGAATTGCCCGCAGGTCAACCTTGTTCTTGCTGGCGATAGTCTTAACGATAGTCACATCATGGAAAATCGTTCCCTTTTCAGAGCATCCGCCCACATCAAAGCAGGCGTCGTGGTGACTCATTCCCTCATAGTCAACGGGGCGGCTGTCAATGTTAATCTGTTTCATTTTTTATTTTCTCCTTTTCTTTTTTTCTGTCTTGATTATACCACATTTATTTTATTAACCTGTCGTTTTAATTGCACAGGTTTACCACTCATCGCAAACCTTGCTCTCTTCATACGCGGCATAAATGCTGTCCATGGTGGAAGAGGCACAAGAAGCAGAGCCCCAAGATTCAAACTGCCAAGAGCCATAGCTCATTTCACCCTTGCGGCTATACCGCTGATTCTGCACACGGTGGAGCTGTTCAAGTTCTTCAAAATAATCGTACATTTTTTTTATCTCCTTTTCTCTTTCTTTCTGTCTTAATTATAACACCACTCCCGCATGAACATGTCCTTATACTTGTACAAGTGATTTTTATTTTTGCCTTTCTATTGGCCTAAAAAGTTCATAGATTTGGCTAAAATGCTTATTTTTCAAACCTACTTCAAAAGTTCATAAAAATGGCTATTTTGGCTATTTTTAAAACCATCAAAAACTGGGTTCGAGAAACTGCCATTTTGATCAATTTTGGGAACTTTTTGGCGTGATTACATTTTGTATAATTTTTTCGCATTTTTTCGCTGTAAATCATTAAAGCAAAACTCGGCTCGCATCGCCTGTGCGCGAGCCGTCAAAAGTTCATAAAAATGGCATTTTTGGCTGTTTTTGAAACCCAGTTTTTACCGGTTTGAGAAATGAGTATTTTTGCTATTTTTGTGAACTTTTTGAGCATTTTCATTTTTTGGCAAAAAAATAGAGCGGAGAGCCTTAGAACTCTCCGCGCTCGACCATCTCGGTCTGGTAGGTGATGCCACCCTCGGCAAGCGCCGCCTCGTTAGCATCGAAGCGGGACTTGAAGGAGTCCCAGTACCAGAGGGCCCCATCCACACGGCGGGCCACCGTGTAAGGGTAGTTCTGGAAGTTGTCGGGCAGGTTGTTAATCTTAATCATTTTTGTTATCTCCTTTTCTTTCTTTGTGATTATAGTATAACAGTTTAGGTGTCCAATAAACCGGACTTTGGCTGGAAAGGATTAACCTTTCACAATCTCGGTCTGGTAGCCCGTCCTGCGGAGCAGATGACCGAAGCGGTACAGGATAGCGGACAGGCGGTTGTCCTTGCGGACAAAGTAGGTCAGGCCAGCGGCGGAGTAGACCTTGATGGTGATGGTGTTCTTCATTTTTTTATCTCCTTTTCTTTTCTTTGTGATTTTATTATACTGCTTTTGATGTCCAATAAAACGGACTTTCAGGAATGGCCATAGGCCATTTCCAAAGCCTCGTTGAGTGCTTCCCACAGCCCTATGGCCTTGATGGCTTCGGTGTAGGGGTTGCGCTCGGTGCTTTCGGCCTCGATGGCCGCAACCTCGAACTCGTAGGCCTTGACGATGATTTCCCGCTCAGCGGCGGTGCGCTCAAAGAAAGTCTTCATTTTTTTATCTCCTTTTCTTTTTTCTGGTTTTATTATAGCATTTTAGGTGTCCAATAAAACGGACTTTCAAATCTTTACTCGTCAAGGACGAGATAAGGGTCATGCACCATGATGTTGCCCAGATCGGACGGGGTGCAGGACACTTCAAAGGTGAAGCCGTCGCGGATGTCGCGCAGGGTGTAGGTGAAGCAGTACTCATTTTTCATTTTTGTATCTCCTTTCTCTTGGTGGGTTCCTTGACCCCCCTGACACTTAGTATTATAGCAGATTCCAGTCAGAAGTCAAGAAAAACTTTTGCATTTTGCCCGGTTTTGGTGTTGTGTTTTTGTACAAAAAGCCTGGCTAAAACTTCTTCATCTTTGTGCAATTTACCACTTGTATTTCCCGGGTTTATCCTGTATAATCAGTATTAGAAAGGGACAAGAAAGGAGATACTTCAATGACTTACTACTTCGACATGGACGGCGTTCTGGCCGACTTCCACTCCACCTACACCGAGCGGGCACAGGCTCTCAGCCGTGACTACCTCGCAAACCTCGCCCCGTTTGTGGAGAATGTCAAGACCGTGCGGAACCTCATCACCGCTGGCTCTCTGGTGTACATCCTCACCAAGGCCGCCAACGAGGACGCCCGGCAGGGCAAGCTGGACTGGCTCGCCAAGTACATCCCCGAGATGACCGCCGAGCGGTTCATCTGCATCGTGGGGTATGGCCGCAAGGTTGACTTCATCCGCGAGGATGGGGTGCTGGTGGACGATGACCCCAAGAACACCCGCCAGTGGGTCAAGGGTGGCCACGAGGCCCTGCTCCTCACCTACAAGGGCGAGGCGGTGACCCTCTAAAAAGGACGGCGCAAAAAGCCGCCCTTTTTTATTGCCTCTTGGTGAAAAATGGAAAATGCTCAAAAAGTTCATAAAAATGGCGATTTTGGCTATTTTTCAACCTCCTAATTTTTGGGTTCTGAAAAGTGCTAAAATTGCCATTTTTGTGAACTTTTTTGGGATGTTACCATTTTGTAACTTTTTGTCACCATTTTGTCATAATTTTTTACACTACTGTACTAAAGCGAAACTCGGCCCGCTGCGTCAGAAAGCGGGCCGTCGAAAAAGTTCCGAAAAATGGCCAAAATAGTACTTTTTCAAACCCAGTTTTTTCCGGTTTGAAAAACAGCCAAAAATGCTGATTTTCAGAACTTTTTGGCATACTTCATTTTTTGGCAAAAATCGCCCCGCCATCTTGTGGCGGGGGTTGCCCGATTTCTGTTCCGCGCGGCGGGTAGAGGCTTGGGGCCCTGCTCGGGTTGCCCTTCGTGCCCGTTGCTCCGCTCTCCATCGGGAAGGGGTTTTTTCGTCTTTTCCTTGACGGTGGGGGCAGGTTTCGTCGCCTCTCGCGTCGCTTGGATTTCGGGGAGCGAACCCCCGCCGACTGTAACGACGCCGGTCACTCGGGTCTGGCAAGTCAAAATTCCTTGCCTGGCCACCGAGAAGCCTTGCGGTGGCTTTGCCCTCCATTTCTATACCGCGGCTAAAGGCTTCGGGCCGTTCTACTCGGTCACGATGGTGGGTGACCTTTCGGTTACGCGGTGCGGATTTCAACGCTCACGCTACGTGGGATTTTGGGGTCATGGCGCATCACCTTGCGCTCCCGGCGGGCAAGCCTCCACCGGCTCTCGGGGTCTCCCCCTTGACTGTCTTTATTATAGCACCGACCGGGCTATTTGTCAAGCATTTTTTTTATTTTCTTTAGATTTTTTTTTGCCTCGTCCTGCCGTCCCGCTTCCAGAGGCTCGCGGTTGCGTTCTTAGCGCTTGGCTCACATTTATATCCCGCACAACAGGACTCCGTGCGGCAGGGGTCTTGGGGGGAGGTCTTACCGCCTCTCGTGGGGCTGCCCGTTCCCTCGGGTTGCCTCCTCCTCGCCCTTTGTGACTTTATTATAGCACAGGTTTTGCGCTTTGTCAAGCATTTTTTTTATTTCCTCTGGGACTTTTTTTAGTCCCAGAGGTGGCCGCCGCTGGCTTCCCAGTCGGCATCCTGCTCGGCCTGCTCTTGCAGGTCACGCAGGTAGGAGGCCATGGCCTCGTACTCGGCCTCGTGAACTTCATAGAAATTGTAAGACATTTTTCAGTTCCCCTTTCTCTTGGAGGGTTTCTCCCTCTCTCTGGTATTATAGTACCATAGACCGGGCAGAAATGCAAGCTTTTTTTGTTCGTCAAACTATACAAATCGGGAGATTAAAATTTTTTATTTTTTGTGCAATTTTTCTCTTGACAAATGCTGAACTGGTGTGGTATAATATTTCGCCGGCCCCTCGGGGCTGTCGGAGTCTGCCCGGGCCAAAACAGAGCGGGGATTTAGTCATCCCCGCCCAGCTCTTTCAGTTCGGCTTCCAGCTTTTCAATTTCAGCGCGGAGCCTCTTGATGCGGTCAAACTCGCCAGCTTCGCGGACTTCAATCCACGCTTCGATGTAACCGCCGTTGCCCTCTTTGATTTCGCGGTAGGCTTCTTCGACTTCTTCCAGAGAGTTCCAACGAGACCGATTGACCTCGCTATCTCGGCGGCCATAGTCATCGAGCCACACACGCGCCAGCACGATTTCACCGCCAGCCGCCGCCAGCTTCTTGGCTTCCTCGGCTTCGGCTTCATACTCAGCAAGCCGCGCCTCGTTGCGGGCATTCCACTTTTCGATGCGGGCGATTTCCTCATCAGCCTTTTTCAGCCCAGACTCGGAACGCTTGCGGGCTTTTGCTTCAATAGCCTTTTCCAGTTCGGCTTTGCTGTAAGCCACTTCGGAACGCAGGTAGTTGATGCTGTCAAGATTGATTTTCTTCATTTTCTTTTCTCCCTTTCTGGTTTGTCGGGTTTTCCTTCCCTCTCTCTGGTATTATAATAGCACATAAACCGGAAAATGTCAAGCACTTTTTTATTTTTTTTTGGGGGCAAGCCAGTTTGTCCTTTTTTAATCCCCCACAGGCCGTTCCTACTTATTTATAACGCGGAATCGGTTTTACAGCGCATTTTTGCGGCTTA
>JAEEGF011530153.1_pt1 | contig 36499 bp, 30 predicted proteins | sample 9134171 | NCBI WGS metagenome assembly JAEEGF01 (sample SAMN16246542, study PRJNA631951) | gut metagenome | biome: gut microbiome; feature: rumen; material: AP-attached | host: Bos | place: Iran: Karaj | collected 2018-10 | reverse complement strand
TACAACTATAGACATGCAAAAAGAACTTCATATGGTTTCAGGCGATACCAAGCTTGAGATTGAGGATTTTTGTTCATTAGACAGTGCGAATATATTCCCGGAAGATTGGGCAAGACTGGCAAGACGAATCAGTGAAGTCAGAAATGATCATGACGGAGTTGTTGTGATCCATGGAACAGACACCATGGCATATACTTCATCAATGCTATCTTTTATGCTGCAAAATATAAATATTCCCGTTGTTGTAACAGGTTCCCAGCTATCTATCACTAATCCTATCGCTGATGCAATGGAGAACTGCAGATGCGCTATTCATATGGCTGCCAGCGGTATTCCAGGCGTTTTTGTTGCTTTTAACAGGAAAGTAATGCTCGGCTGCAGGGCTTCTAAAGTAAGATCTTTGAGCTTTGATGCCTTCGAGAGCATTAACTATCCAAATGTTGCAACGATCAGTTCTTTGGGAATGAATATCGATGAAAAAGCAGTTCCTGTTAGAAATGGTGTATTCCACCTGGCAGACAGCTATTCTACCAAAGTATGCATGCTCAAGATGTTTCCGGGAATGCACAGAAGTCTGTTGGAATCATTGGCAGATCAGGGCTACAAAGGATTATATATTGAAGCCTATGGAATAGGTGGGCTTCCGTTTTTGAATCATGACTTTATCAGTACCATTGAAAAGCTGATAAAAGGCGGTATGACGGTTGTAGTCGGAACTCAGTGCCCATATGAAGGTTCTAAGCTTGATGTTTATGAGACAGGAAAAAAATCCTTGGAAATAGGCGTATTACAGGCTCATGACATGACAAGTGAGGCAGCCCTCACAAAGCTAATGTGGATCCTGGGCATGACAAATAATGCTTCTGAAATAAGGGATTATTATTCAATAAATATAGCTGGTGAGATAAGCACTCCACTGCAAGCCAAGTAAAAAGAGTCGCCCGCGACTCTTTCGCGCCCGAGCGGTATTGCGAAGCAATAAACTTCATCTCCGCGAGGTGCGCATCCTTAGCGGAGCTTTATTATCTCCATAGTTTTTTCCATATACTATTTACCAAGTCGATACAATACTGTGTAGAAAAAGTACTGTCCTGTTTTCTTATCTCGTTTTCCAACCCCATTGCTTCTGAATAAGAAGAAAGCGGGCAGACTCTTATATTTCTATCACCACTTTTAACATGGCATACAAGAGCTTCTACACCATAATCCTTTATTACCACTTCACCATTTTTATCAAGTCCGATGGAAATCTGCGCCATACCACCCACCATTCGATTGGCAACGCCTTTTCCCTTACCGGATGTCCAATTGACGAAGTTTCCAAGAGAATAATAGACAAGCATATCCCCATTTCCATGATTATTGCTATATCCCGGGCTATCATCCTCCATCATTTCAATGGGTTCTATTACATGTGGGTGCGTCCCTATCACAAGATCAGCACCATATTCTCTAAAGATTTTTGCCCATTTCTTCTGGCTGCTATCAGTTCCAAGCTCATATTCCGTACCCCAGTGCGGACAAACTATTGTAAAATCTGCATTCTCTTCTGCATATTTTAGATCTGAAATAACTTTATCTTTATCCAACATATCAACCGCATAGGACATACCCTTTGGCAAGCTGATCCCATTGGTTCCATAAGTATAATTCAAAAGAGCAATCTTAATACCATCTTGTTCAATTATTGTAATATTCTCCTGATCCTCTTTGCTGTCATTGATTCCCAGAATAGTAATCTCCGGATGATTTTCTTCCCAATAGTCCAGCGTGTTCAGAATGCCTTTTTTACCCTTATCAAGTGCATGATTTGTGCCATGGCAGACCACGTCAAATCCTGCTCTTACAAGAGCATCTCCAATCTCAGTCGGCGCATTAAAAGCAGGATATCCTGAAACCCCAAGCTCTTCTCCGCCAATGATGACTTCCTGATTTACAATTGCTATATCTGCAAAAGCGATGTCTTTTTTAGTGTCTTCAAAAATAAAATCAAAGTTGTAGTTACCTGCATCATCTTTCGCAGCTTCTTCCACTGGCGTATGCAGCAGAATGTCTCCAACCATAACTATTGTTATTTCTTTGTCTGTACTCTTCCCTGCCTTGGCAAAAGAGGTTGTCGGCATAGCAAATGCTGATAGAAGTATGAAAAATGGCATGATCCTGCTAATGCTTCGTTTATTTATTTTTCTGCCCATTTTGTTACATAATATTTTAAATAGTTGTGTTGTGCTCATTTTATCCTCGATTGCTTTCAAATAAGCTATTTAAGGTCGCCTTACGTCGAAGGGCTTGTTTGCCTCTTGAATCACTTTCTTACAAAACCCGCAGCTAATGCAGGTTTCTACTTGAAGTCACAAGTTTATATATTAATATAATAATTTATTTTGAAACGACTGAAAATATGTGATCATCCGACTATCTTTTTTTCGTTACTGAATCATTTTCTTACGCAGTCAGCGGCGTAGTGCTTCCTGCTACCTCTGAACAGTAACCGTTACTGTCACTTGCTCCAATAATACATTATCTCCCAAAGTGTTCGATAACTCTAAGTCACTTTTTACCAATGTGTCCATTAACTCCCAATGCCTATAGAATCGTAATTTCATATATGTTATTTTGACTAATGTATTACATTTGTTCTATTTGAGGGGAGAGAAAAAATGTCTACTAAATATCCATTGACCGCCGCGCAGAAACTCCATTACAGATGGATCAGACAGTACAATACCCAGCAGGTATCAGGACTCAGTGCTGTTGCATCCCTGAAGACTGATCTGGATCTTGATCTGTTAAAAAAATGCATCGAAAAAGAGCTGGACCGGTATAAGTGTCTGCAGGTGCAATTCACTAAGCCTGATAAAAATGGCGAAATCTATCAATACATCCCGGAAAAAAGAAATATTCCCATCAGCTACAAAGACTTGTCTGAAATGTCTTTATCAGAAGCTGACAGCATAATGCAGAGCTGGGCATATCAGACCTTTGGAGGCGACGATATTCCAATGTGTGAGTTTATTCTGGTCAAGTTACCTGATAATTACAATGGCTTTTTTATCCATATCGATCACAGACTCATGGACTCCTGTGCTCTGGTGATCATGATAAACGATATCATGTCGCTCTACACCCACTACCGTTTTGGCAGTGACTATCCTGAAGCTCTTGCAGATTATGAAACAGTCCTTGTAAGTGACCTAAAGAAAGCAACCAGTGAAAAGAGGTTTTTGAAAGATCAAAAATTCTGGAACGATATGCTGGATCAGTACGGAGAGCCTCTATATTCTGATATTCAGGGGACAACTATCCTGGAAAAGGCAAGAAAAAACCATGAAAATAATGACCTGCGAGCCGCTGATATTCAGCTGAAGGAGCTCTTCGTTGCAGTAAAAGATTACGTCCTTGACAGTGCTTCTTCCAAAGTACTTATGGACTTTTGCCTGAATCACCAGTTATCCATGACTAATCTCCTGCTATTAGGGATCAGGACCTATCTATCCAAGGTAAATGATGGTCAGGAGGATATCACTATAGAAAACTTTATTTCCAGAAGATCCACTAAAGATGAATGGACCTCTGGCGGAAGCCGTACCATTATGTTTCCTTGCAGAACAGTTATTTCGCCTGAAATGGATTTTTTATCTGGAGCTTATGAAGTTCAGGCAATGCAAAATCGTATATATATGCATAGCAATTACGACCCTGCTCTCATATGGGAAGAGATTCAAAAGAGATACGGCACTCCTGATAATACCACCTATGTCAGCTGCTATCTCACTTACCAGCCTCTTCCGGTGAAGCCCGAAAATCCCTACATAAAAGAAATTCCACTGCATTCAAAGTGGTTTGCCAACGGAGCAGCAACTAAAAAGATGTATCTCACAGTATCACATACACCTGATGGTGGTATGAACTTTTCTTATCATTACCAGACTGCTGAGCTGTGTGAAAAAGATATTGAAATTTTTAACTACTACCTTATGAGAATCATATTCAGAGGAGTAGAACAACCAAACTTAAGCATTGGCGAGATCATCGCAATGGTATAGAGAGGAACTATCTTGCCGAAATGAAGATTGGGCATGGTTCCGACTGATTGAGCAGGATCAAATCAATTTATATTATATGAGGAGGTTTCATCATGAAAGAAGAATTGAAATTTAAATCAATCGTAGCGCAGTACTGTCAGGTAAAGCCTGAAAATATGACTGGTGAACTAAGATTTCGTGAAGACTTGGGATTTAGTTCACTGGATTTTATGTCGATGCTGGGAGAGCTTGAAGATGAATTTGACATTGAACTTGAAGAAGACAAGATCATAAATATACATACCATTAAAGAAGCAATGGATATGATCAAATCCTTGGAGGTGGCAGTATGAAACATACATTAAAAGAGCTGTGGGTACAGGCAGCATCTAGATACTCGGATATGACTGCAATCAAGTGGCTGGACCATAAGGATATCCATTCAATCCGATATCAGGAACTGGATGATGACATTGACAGAATAGGCCGAGGCCTTGCAGCAAATGACTATGCTCATGCTCACATTGCTATTATAGGCGAATCATCTACTTTTTGGATCGCAGCTTACCTTGGGATCGTAACAGGCAACAATGTAGCTGTTCCCCTTGATGCAGCACTTCCCACTGATGAACTTGTAGAACTGATTGGCCGCGCCGATTGTGAAGGTCTATTTCTAAGCCCTAAGCTTGCACATATGGTGGAGCCTGCTTTGCAAGCTTGTCCAAAGCTAAAAAACATCTGGTTCACGTCTCATTTTTTGCCTGAGGATATAAAAGAATCTACATCCAAGTCTTCTGTGAAAATTGACTGCATATACAGTCTCATGTCACAGGGCACTCTGATAAGTAGCTATGATGCGCCTCTTGAAGACTCTGTATGTACTATTATCTTTACCTCCGGTACAACAGGTAAGAGTAAGGGCGTCATGCTGACTCAGAAAAATCTTTTTGACAACGTAATAAATGTAGATTATACCGCAGAACCAGGTGCAACTGTGCTGAGCGTTCTTCCGATCCATCACGCTTACTGCCTTGTAATGGACTGGATGAAAGGCTTTTCTCTTGGGGCGTGCCTGTGTATCAATGATTCTATGATGCATATGGTAAGAAATATGAACATTTTTAACCCTGATGTCATGCTCATGGTGCCTCTGATGATAGAGACCATTTACAAAAAGATTGCTTTGGCTGGATCTCAGGTGTCCTCTGGAGTATTTGGAAACAGGCTTAAAACCATATTCACAGGTGGCGCTCACCTTGAACCCTATTACATCGATAAGTTTGAAGAGCTTGGTATCTCAATACTTGAAGGCTATGGCATGTCAGAATGTTCACCTGTTATAACTTCAAACACTCCTTCCAATTACAAAAAAGGTTCCATTGGAAAGCCTCTTGATAATGTGGAACTGTCTTTTGAAAATGGTGAAATCCTGGTACGTGGAAGCAGTGTTATGAAAGGCTATTACCATATGGAAAAAGAGACAGCAGAAGCTCTCAAAGACGGCTGGCTCCATACAGGTGACAAAGGATATCTCGATAAGGACGGCTATCTCTTTATTAACGGCAGGGTCAAAAACCTTATCATAATGTCCAATGGTGAAAATGTATCTCCTGAAGAGATTGAAAATAAGCTGTCCTTGGATCCGCTTATTGCAGAGATCATTGTAAGTGGTGAGAATAACGGGCTTACTGCCACAATTTATCCGGATGAGGATCTGATAAAAAATAAAGGTCTTACAAAAGACGCTGCCAAAGCATCTTTGCAGACCTTGATTGATCAATATAACAGTTCGCAACCCACTTATAGGCATATTACTCAGTTAATTGTAAGAAATGAGCCATTTGCCAGAAACACCACCGGCAAGATCAAAAGATTTTTCGATACTTCTCGCAACGCTAAAAATCCTGCAGTTTAAGTTATACTTAACTCACCATCTCAGATATTATTTCGCAGTCACGTTTTTTACGCAGTAGATAAATTCATATACAAGTAATTTGGTTAATCATGAATGAGACTGCACACTGGCAATATATCAATCCCATAGATACGGCAGCACGCCTTTTAGAAAGGCCTGGGCCAATATATCAGCCACATTTTCAGCGGAGGATTCAAAATTCTCCGCTGTCCATTTATGGAGCACACCTATTGTAAATCCAATAGTTCCCGCTATAAGGTAAGTAAAATGCTCTCTGGACTTTGGGATTGAAACTCCTTCTTTTCCAGTTCCTGCTACGTATCGGTGGAACATGGTCATTGCTTTTTCCAAAAAAGAATTGCCTCTGGGGCTTTTGAACAGCCCTGCAAGAAATGGATTCTCCCTGGTATAATTGCAAATAGCCAGAAAATATGACTTACACAGTTCATGATCATTTTGAGGATGGAAAGATTCCATTAGCTTAAATATATCATCAATTGTCTTATCTTCTACTGCGCTTATTAGCTCATCAACATTCTCATAATGGTTATAAAAAGTACTTCTAACGATACCTGATTTTTTAACCACATCAGCTACTGTAATCTTGTCATAATCTTTTTCCCGTACCAAAAGGAAAAATGAGTCAATAATTGCTTCCTCTGCTGTGCTATATCTTCCGTCTAATTCATTCATGCCTTGTCCCCTCTTTTTCGGCTCTCCTCTTAGATCACTTTATAAGCCTTTGGCATCAATCTTTTTACCAAAAGCCTTTTCGAAATTTTTTTCAAATTCCAATTCAGCGTTGGTTCCTATTTCCGGAACTTCGATCATTCTTTTTTCCCAGGAAGACAGATATATTGCATTGGACAAAAGCAGACTCTTTCTGCCTTCTCTGCCATCAGCAATACTCTTACCCGTTCCATTTATTTCATTGATAAATCCCTGTATAACTTTCACATAAGGCTCAGTTTCTTTTTCAGGCTGAAGCTCAGTCCAGGTACCATTTATCTTTCGGAAAAAATCAGTAGAAGTGCGCATGTACTCCGCTTCGCTGCAGCCCATTTCCTGTGCCACTTCACCGATGCGTATTTTTCCATTCTCACATACAATCAGCGCTTCATCCAATGAAATCTCCAATCTGTTGACTCCCGGAGCATCTCCGGTAGATGTGATAAATGTTCCTGTAGCGCCGTTTTCCCATTCAAGATAAGCAGTTACATCATCCTCAACTTCAATATCATGGAATTTTCCTTCATGGCAAAATCCCTGCACATTTACAGGATTGCCGCAGATCCATTGTAGCAGATCCAGATTATGAGGACATTGATTTAAGAGCACTCCTCCGCCGTCCTTGGCCCATGTAGCATGCCAGGAGCTTGATTTATAATATTGCTCCGGGCGATACCAGTCAGTAACCACCCAGTTAACACGCTTCAATGCACCATATTTACCGCTTTCGACGATTTCTTTTAACTTGATATATATTGGAAGTGTCCTCTGATTAAAGACCATAGAAAATACTGTGCCTGCTTCATCGGCAGCCTCCTCCATCATCCTGGCCTGCCTTGAATATACACCAGATGGCTTGTCACATAATACGTGAAGTCCATTTCGAAAAGCCCTGACAGCAATCTCTTCATGGGCAAAATGAGGTGTAGCAATAATCACAGCATCAAGTTTTAGCGTACCTTCCTCCAATGCTTCAAATAATTCTTCTGCACTTTCATAAACCGGAACGCCCCTGTCAATTGATTTCTGCAAAAGTTCCTTATATGTACCTCTTACTCTGGTAAGCCCTGCAAGCTCTACGCCCTCAATAAGACCGTCCTGAAGGATTGCTGCGTATTTGCTTCCCATATTTCCAACACCGATAACTGCTACTCTGATCATATATAATTCCCTCGTTGTTTTATCTGATGACATAAGTGCTAAAAACGTTGCCTTGTGCGCTTTTAGTTACTGAAGCAGAATTTATCTTCTTGCTATAGCAAAATGTATTTACATGAATTTTTAATTGAAAAAGTCTTTGTTTTTATGTATAGTATGAATTCAGGGTTCAAACGGCAAAAAAGCCTACAACAGAACAATCTTCAAACGGCTTATTTCCAATGCTTTTGACTATTTGCTCTACCTTCATATTATAGCAAAAATGTCGCAAAGTACACATATTACGTGATTAAATACTCTTCAGATATGCTTCAAATATGATTCAAATATGATTGAAAGAACTGTGAGCAGCTGAACGATAACGAATATTAATGAACTAAAGGCTAATCTATAGCAAACCATACATGAAAGGACGCACAATGATAGTTAAATTCAGAAAAAAAGACATAGAACTTGATGAAAAGAAAATAGCACTCCTTGATCTCATCGATCAGGCCGGCAAAGGCAGCATCGAAGCCGCTGAGAAAGTTGCTGAAGCATATTTTAAAGGCACTCATGAAGATAAGCCAAACCTGGAAAAAGCTAAAAAGTGGGCTTCCTACGCAGCCAAGCATGGCAGTGAAAAGGCTCAGGGAATACTTGATGAACTGAATTAGTTTGCCTTACTATAAAGTCCTGCAGCTTCGCTGCAGGACTTGTTGTTATTTTTCCTGTTCTAACCTATTGCTTTTTTCACTTTCTGGTTTTTCAATAGGTATTTCAATTCTATCCACGCTAAAAAGACATGGGATAGGTAGAAAGTTCTTACCTTTAGCCTTTTCACGATCAAAGTGGGATTCGGGGTCAACCTTAAGCCACTCTTCTACTGCTTTAGATTCTCCGTCGATGCCTTTGATATTCACATTGTTTCGAGGCTCCTCATAATAAGAAAAAAGAATATTCTCATGAAGTGATATGTATGCATACTTATCGCCTTTTAGCAATCCCTCTTCTACAATTGCATTGTGATGCATCACGTATGATGGAAGTTTATTAGGATACAGGAACGCAATACGTCCTATGCGCTCTTTGACAGCAGTAGTTCTCTCCTTTTCCCACAAATCAATATCTTCATCAGGTTTATGATGATAATAAACATTTATCATTGGCGCAAAGTATCTGTCCCCATCCTCTTCCGGCCATGGTTTCAGATACGGCTGCATATCTGACATACACTTATCTACGTTAAGATATGGATCTGTCATATCAGTTACGATTTCTTCAACATACAAGAAGCCTAAATTATTGTATTTATAGAAAGAAGCACTACATACTCTTCCTTCCTCTATAAGCTTTGCAAAATAATCTTTGCAGCTTTCTATGATATTTTCAGGCAGAATATCCGCTGAAAGCAGCTTGAAACTGCATCTGTACTGTGAACGTCTGATCATTGTGAATCTCCCCCATTTCTCATTTCTTTAATAATCAATTATATTCAGCACCCGCTCGTAAACATCCTTCAGGATAAAATTTGTACTTTACACATTGCGCTGTTCTTTCAAGTATTTCAAATGTAAGCAAATCTCTTTTCTTCCGCATTTTGATCATTCTTTAATAGTTTAACATTAAAAAAATGACTAAACAAACAGAATTCAGTCATCTGAGTCACTATTTCTGTCAAAAAGCTTGATCAGTGAGGAAATATTAGTGACTAAAAAAGCTGCTATCTTACTTCTTAGTCACTTTTTCTGCTCAACTGCCTCAGTTCCAATAAAAAATTAGTGACTAAGAAAACTGAAATCCAACTTCTTAGTCACTTTTCTGCTTCAAAACCTCAGTTCCAATAAAAAAATAGTGACTAAGAAAGCCGATATTTACCTTCTTAGTCACTTTTTCTATATAACTGCAGGACGAGCAATGAAAAATCCTGCGAAAATAGGCAATTAAGTTATTTATTCGCTACATAAGTGTTATAAGCATCTGTCTGAATCTGCATGAAGTCATTGTAGCCCATGTTCTCAAGTGTTGAGATATAGCTATCCCACTGCTCTTCAATGCCGCCTTCTGTAACCCAGGTAGCCTGTGTTGATGATACATAAGCGCCAAGGTCTGTGTAGAGAGTTGCAAGAGTGCTCAGCTGATCTGGTGTGTAACTTACGTTTGGATATGCCTCTTTAGCATACTTACTCATCTCAGCATCAAGGGCAAGTTTTGCAGCATCGCCATTTTCAGCGGCATAAGTAACTTTATCATTGAATCCGTCAGCAACATATTTTGGTCCAAAGTCGCGAAGTGACTGGATCCATGCAAAAGTATCTGCTGAATTGCCGTCTGAAGGAGCAAGAACAGTGTATGTTCCGGCAGCTTCATCTTTTTCGATAGCTACGCCAAATGAACCATAGAAGTTCTGTATTGAAGCATCGTCTGTGTAGAATGAATCTGCCCAGGCAAGAAGTGGACCAGGATTTTCACAAGCAGAAGTAACAACAAACTCATATCTGCTATAGTTCCAGTGCTCAGGATCAGAAGAAATATACTGATTTCCATCTGGACCTACAAGAGCAGGAAGTGCAACATACTGATCAGCATTAGCTCCAAAAGTTGCATCAGCAGTCCATCCTGGAGCACAACCAACAATTGGTGTCTCACTCATAAGCTTGGCATCTCTCATTGAAGTATCTTCTGTGAAGAGCTCCGGATCGATAAGACCTGCTTCATAGCACTCATGCATCCAGGCTACAGCATTTTTATAATTCTCTGTAGTTGGAAGATATACAGGCTGACCATCCTGAATAGCCATCATATATGTGCTGTCAGCTCCAAGGGTTGTACCAAATGGCAATCCAAAGAACATTACAGAATCTGCGTAACCCTGTCCAAAAGGAATCTCATCATTTGGATCTCCGTTACCGTTAGCATCCTGTTCCTTGAATGCTGTAAGTACATCAACAAACTCTTCATAAGTTGTAGGTACTTCAAGTCCAAGATTATCAAGCCACTGTTTATTGATAAACATCTGGTTTGCAACAATAGGTCTGCAAGGCTTCTTTGATGGAAGTCCGTAGATATGACCATCTGCAGATGTTGCAAGCGCCTTCATAGTAGGATCTTCTTCCATGATCTTTTTTAAATTAGGCATATACTCATCAATATAGTCATCTAGTGCAATAAATGAACCTGTATTTGTCAGAATATCTGTTTCTGTAAAGCAGATTGAACCCATAAATGCATCTGGAAGATTTCCACCTGCCAGGAGAACAGCTTTTTTATCTCCCCAGTCTGAATTGAGAATAGTATTCCATGTTACATTGATCCCTGCTTCTGCAGCTGCCTGATCCGGAAATCCTGTATGATAATCTTCTCCCCAATCTGCCCAGCGCACTGTTGCTACTTCATAAGTGTTGTCGGAAGTTTCTACTGATGTAGCATTGTCCTGTCCGGCAGTTTTTGTATCAGCTGTTGAGCCACAAGCAGATACAGTCATTGCAAGCCCCAATAAACTTGCGATTAGTGCATAATTCTTTGTCTTCATAATTCCTCTCCTTCTCTTTTAACTACTTTATCCCTTCACTGCACCTATCATGACACCCTGGTTAAAATACTTTTGTAAAAAAGGATACAGCATCATAATAGGCAGTGTTGAAACCACAATAGATCCATATTTCATCATGTCCGACAATTGTCTGAGCTCCTGAGCCATAGTACCTGTAGCTGCGCCAAGCAATGATTCATTGGCTATCAGGATTCTTCTAAGTAATAACTGTAATGGGATCAGGTTCTCATTTTGCAGATATATAAGTGCATTAAACCATGAGTTCCATAATCCAACGGCAGTCCATAGACCAACTACTGCAATAACAGCCTTAGAAAGCGGCACTGCAAAAGAAAAGAAATATCGCAGTGTACTGCAACCATCAATCTGAGCGGCTTCCCATAATGATTCTGGAAGGGATGACTCAAAAAATGTCCTTGCAACGATTATGTTGTAAGTAGACACTGAGAATGGGATGACCATGACCCAGAATGAATCTAATAATCCAAAGCCCTTTACTACAAGATATGTAGGTATAAGGCCGCCGTTAACAAACATTGGAATAACATAAAACAAATTTATCCATCTCCTGCCTGGCAGATCTTTTCTTGACATAGCATAACCGGCAGAAATATTGACAATAAGTGCTACAAACGTACCGACAAGGGTATATATGATTGTGTTCAGATAACTTTTCCATATCTGTCTCTGCTCAAATAACTTCTGATAACCTCTCACATCTATGACTTTAGGCCATATCCATACTTTGCCGCTTGCCACATCAGCCGGATTGCTGAATGAGGCTATGATAACAAACCATAATGGATATATGACCAGAAGAATCATGATCACAGCAATTAAATGGAATAGTATATTAACAAATACGTCCTGCGTTAATCTCTTTTTCTTCATGACATCCTCCTAGAACAAACTACTTTCTGTAGTTTTTCTGGCAAAAAAGTTAACCATCAACAGCACAACCAGGTTAACTACTGTATTGAACAGTCCGATTGCAGTAGACAAACTGTACTGCATGCTCTGCATACCCATCTTATAAACGTATGTCGATATGATCTCGCTGCTCATGATATTCTGAACATTCTGCAGCAGAAATACTTTTTCAAAACCTATACCGAGAATGCTTCCGGCTCTGAGGATCAGCAGAACCATTGCTGTTGGCAGTATCATAGGTATATCTATGTACTTGATCTTCTGCAATGTGCTTGCTCCATCTACTGTGGCAGCCTCGTAATATGTAGGGTCGATTCCGGCTAGGGCAGCCAGATAGATAATGCTGTCCCATCCAAGATGCTGCCATATATCACTCCACACATATACATGCTTGAAAGCACTTGCGCTTGCCATCAGATTTGGAAACTCTGCTCCAAATAGTTTAAAAAGATTGGCAAAAAGCCCACTGCTTGGAGATAAAAAGATCAGTATCAGACCGCACATGACCATAGTTGAAATAAAGTGAGGCAGATAGGTAATTACCTGAAATACCTTTTTAAACATCTTGGTCTTCATCTGATTGCACATAAGCGCCAGCAAAATAGGCAATGGAAAACCAACCAGTATGCTGTAAAGACTAAGCACTAATGTGTTCTTGATAGTCACTCCGAATTGGTAGGAGTTAAAATACTGTATGAAATTCTTAAAGCCAACAAACTGACTTCCTGTTATTCCCAGAGCCGGTGAATAATTTTGAAAAGCAATTATTATACCCACCATAGGTAAGTACGCAAAGCAAAACAAAAGCACTGCTGATGGTAAAAGAAGTAAAAACAATTGATAGCTTTTCTTTAATTTTGGTAACAGCTTATTTCTTTTTTTATTCATATTTACCTTCTTAGTTATTAGGAATTAGTAAAGCGCTTAACCTCTTAGCAATTCTCCCCCTCTATTTTCTTTAAATCTAGCCCCCTGCTATAGTTAAGCTCATATATTAATGATTGTGAACTCTACTTAATGTTTTGATCGCAATAGACTTCTAAAATAGCATCTTTCAATATCTCAGAAATATCTGCTTCTCTAAGCCAGCATAAAAACTCTTCATCTGTATGACTTTTCAATACCCCATATACAATGTCCTTGCTAAGATTATCCATCCATGCATGATCAAGAATTTCGAAAACCTGCTTTTTATGGTCATTATGCGCTAAGCTAATTCCTTCAAGATTAATGATTATTTCATCTTTTACATCTACATTTTCAACTGATATAGACAATATTTTCTTGTCAGCATCATATTCAGTCAAAGCCATGCTTTCAAGTGAATATGCCATTTTTTCCATGTCTGACACTTCAACACCATAGATGCATATCTCTATATCTCTTTTTTCCGGAATAAATTCTGTACAGCCCTCTGCTGTGCCAATACAAACCCTCGCGCAGCCGCTGTCATTCCACTCGATGGAATAAGTAGTAGTGGCATATTTACCGCTTGTATATTCCATGCTGATGCCGTCATCTTCATATAATGTGTACTTACCGCTCTTTCCTGCACCAATGCAGATCTTAAGTTGTTTAGGATTTGCAGTAGTATTCGCTTTGTTTTCCTTAGATAAAACCGCTATGCCTCCTGCAGGTAAAAGAACCGGAATATCATCAATAGTCCTGTATAACTTTCTCTTCTGTGAGTTGTTGTATATCCTTCCTGTAAAAAGATCGTACCATCTGCCTTCCGGAATATAAGCACTGACTGCTGACAACCTAAGATCATTATCCATCGGATCTCCGATCGCACATACAATAAGCGATTCACCGAATTTATATTCATTCGCCACATGATATGCATTCTCTACATCCGGATAGTCATAATACATAGGCCTTATAAGAGGCTTATCATCGTGATATGCTCTATAGTTTTCAGTATATAGATATGGCAAAAGACTATGACGCAGTCTCATATATCTTGCAATGATACTTCTGTATGGTTCTTCTACAGTCCATGGCTCCTTATTGATAAATGCACTGCTACTGCTATGAAGTCGCATTATCGGAGAAAAGACACCATACTGAACCCATCGTACAAGTCGCTCGTAATCTTTATTTCCAAGCATATGTCCGCCAATATCATGACTCCACCATCCGTAACCAATGTTACTTGCTGTAGCTGTAAAATATGGCTGATATTTAAGACTCTTCCAGCTACTCACTGTATCTCCTGAAAAGCCAACCGGATATCTATGACTTCCTGGTCCCGCATATCTGGAAAAAATCATTGGCCTGACATTTCTGCCTTCCTGATCCTTGTAGTGATAATGATTCAGCAAAAATAATGGATCCACATCATCAGCCTTATTTCCTGTTCCCTGTTGCCAATCAATCCACCAGAAATCAACTCCATCTTTTTCATAAGGATGCATGACTTCTTCAAAATATACTTTTCTGAATTTCGGATCGCTAAAATCAAATTCAACAGCTTTCTCTGTTTCAGGATCTATTCCCATTTTGGATGCAACTTCAGGATACATCTCTTCAAAAGCCCTGATACCATCTGCCGGGTGAAGGTTTAATGTTGTTGATAAACCTCTGTCCTTCAGCATCTTAAGGAATCTCTTAGGATCCGGGAACAATTCTTTATTCCAGGTATATCCTGTCCAACCTGTTCCGTATTTTGGATCAACATCCGTGATATGCCAGTCCATATCGATCACTGCAACTGCAAGAGGGATGCCCATTTCCTCAAATTTATCTATTACTTCCTTATAACTGCTTTCAGAATATCTGTAATATCTGCTCCACCAGTTACCAAGTGCATATCTTGGAAGCATAGGTGTTTTGCCGCATAACCTGTAAAAATCCTTTAGTCCGCCATAATAATCTCTTCCATATCCAAAGAAATACAGGTCAAATCCATTTTCTTTTCTGGTAATAAATTCTCCTGTCTGATCATCAAAACTCTTACCTGTAAAAAGAGGACTGTCTGAATCATCTAAGACAGCATAACCATTTCTGCCAAATAATCCCGGATCAAGGAAAGTTCCTCCGTCCTTACCATCAAGTGTTCTGGCTGTTCCCAATAAATTGTTGTCTGAATTGCCATACACTACGCTGTAATGCCAGGTTGTTCCAAAATCCTTTAATTCAATACATAAACCATTTGGAGAAAATTCCTTTTGATCATAGGTAAGCTTTAATCTGTCTGTCTCCAGAATCAAAAGTCCATCTTCATATCTGTACTCATATGGGACCTCTGGAAAATCTCTGGAAACAACCGTTTTAGTAAGTTGATCAACAAACCCGCCTGCTTCCTGATATTCCAGCCTTATTAACCTGTCAGTCAGGACCGTGATCCTATAATTACTCCCTGTAACCATCAATACTTTCCACCTCGTTACTTAATACAAAACTTAAACCAAAATCTTAACCTTATCAGCCAACCAAATCATTTTGGTTAAGCGTTTTACTAGACTATATATTGTTTTAGTTAAGCGGTCAACCCTTTTAGGTTGTTTTCTATGTTTTATATAAAAAGAAAGTTGGATTTTTGTGATAATTTCACGAAGAATTCAGATGATATATTTTGTTTAGCGGTTTACTAAAAAGAGTCAATTTGATACGTCCCCATTGACTCTAAAATAAGTTACCGAGGACAACATACCTTTGCAGACGGAAGCCCACATTGGTACCAGGTATCAATGTGGGCCACTTACCGTCAATACTTAAGTTATTCTGCAATATTTTTGACAGACTGTCTTTCAACAACACGAATTGGCAGTCTCTCATTTTCAACAAGATTCTTTTCGCCATCAAGCATTCTGAACAGATAATCACATGCTCTGTTTGCTTTCTGGTCAAAATCCTGAGATATGGATGACAATTTAGGAGTCATATACTCACAGTTAGGGAGATTATCAAAACCTAAAACTGAAACATCATTGGGCACTTTGATTCCACATTGCGTCAGTCCCTCGATCACACCAAAGGCTACAATGTCTGACATTGCTGCAATTGCAGTATATCCTTTGTTATTAAATGCAATATCCTGACCTGTGTTGACTGCGCTCGCATAGGTAGTATCAGAGTAATAGATGTTGCTTTCATTAAAATCAATCTTATTCTCTTTGCAGGCGTCACTAAAGCCTCTAAGCCTCTCCTGAATGACACCTTCTCCATCACTTCTTGGTGTAACCAGTGCAAGCTTGCTATGCCCCTTAGAGATCAGGTACCTTGCAGAAAGATACCCTCCTCTATAATCTTCTATTCCAACATTTACGATCTTTTCATTTGGTGCATATGTATCAAGATAGACTATAGGCACATCTGTCAGCTTCTTGATTTCCTTTACCTCTTTCTCATACACGCCTAAAAAGAAGGCTCCATCCACATTCCAGGATGATAATATCGGAATGATCTCGCTTGGATTGCCTACGCATCTGAGCATCAGATAGTAATCACGATTCCTGACATATTTCTCCAGACTGGCAATTATCTGCGTATTGTATGGATTAGATAAAAAACTCTCATTTTTACCAAGATATGGCACTATAAGGCCTATTATCCTGCTCTCATTTTTAGCCAGTGATCTTGCTATTGCATTAGGTTTATAATTAGTTTTCTTGATTATATTTTCAATTTTACGTCTGGTCTCATCAGATACTTTTCCAAAATTGCCATTTATAACATTAGATACTGTAGCCGGACTCACTCCAGCCATATCTGCTATAGTCTTGAGATTCATTACTCTATCTCCATTTCACACCTGAAAAATAGTATATTAAGCGTTTAACCTAATTAAACTATACATACTATAAACATTTCCCGTCAATAGGCAAATCAATTCTGGTAAAATGTCGCTTTGCTTTTACTACTTTTTACTATATCATAAAAAAACTGTATGACTACAAAATGTAATCATACAGCTCTCATTTGAATAACTGAAATTTTCAATTAATAATTTATTGTTGCGAAAAATGTTGCAAGTCCCATTGCATAAAGAACTATTAAGAGTACAATCCAGATAACTGCCCAAATAAGCTGTGCTCTGAAGAAGTTCTTCTTAGAAGCAGGAACATCAGAACCAAATGCCCAAACAAACATCATGATGATGTTTGCAATAGGAATCATCATAATGAGCATTGTAAGCATCCACTGTCCGATTGAAACAGGCTCACCATTGTTTGCAGGTGCTGGCATATTGTTATATCCATTCTGGTATGGATTCTGCTGATATGCGTTCTGCTGGTATGTTGGCTGCTGATAAGCGTTCTGCTGGTATGCATTCTGCTGATAAGCATCCTGTGACTGTGTGTTCTGCTGAGCAAAATTCTGCTGATCAGCATTCTGGTTAAAGTTGTTGATATTATTATCCATTTTTCTTTACCTCATAAAAAATTTTTTTACGTCCTTTAGTATAGCAATTAAAACCACTAGATTCAACCATCTTACTTAAAAAAATCCCTTATTTATCAGCTTTTTTTGAGTTGTCTCCCTTACATTTCAATCATTAGCAGCTCACTGCATAATCATATTCATACATCCGGGCTTGTAGATTAAATTTCCTCCTTGTATAATCATGTAGATTGATATTCACGTTTTTTCAGTTCAAATATAATCGAGGGAGTAAAAGGTACTGACACGTTTATAATTTAATCAATAATCAACGAGTCAATGCACTTAAAATAATCAAAAAATGAACATTATTAAACATACATTAAGAAAAATCTTAACAGACCCTGTCCTGATAATAGCATGGATACTTGCGATCATCTCCGCTTTTTTCATACATCCGGATAAAGAATATATTGGATACATAGATTTCAGATCTCTTGGTATATTGTGGGGACTGATGATCGTTATTCAGGGATTTAGGGAAAACTGCGTCTTTGAAAAAATCTGTGAAATTCTACTGAATAAAGTAAAAACAGGATGGCAATTGGGGCTTGTACTTATTTTTCTGTGCTTCTTTACAAGTATGTTCATTACCAATGATGTTGCGCTTATCACATTTGTTCCTTTTGCACTTATGACTCTTAATAGCTGTAATAGAGAAGACATGATCATTCCTGTTGTAGTATTACAGACAGTTGCTGCAAACCTTGGAAGCATGCTCACTCCTATCGGAAACCCTCAAAACCTATACCTGTACAGTCTGACCGGGATGGAGCTGATTGATTTTGTTCAAACAATGCTTCCATACTCATTATTTACACTGATCATACTGTTAGTTTGTTCCTTTGCTCTACCTGATAAAAAAAGAGCCTTAACTTCAAAAGACAGTGACCATAAAGTACGCAGATCCTTTGGTACGCCGGTTCAGATAACTGTTTATTGCATTCTTTTCATTGTAGCAATACTAACAGTCATCAGAATCATTCCTTTTAGTATCATGATGATCACTATCCTTGCAGTAGTTGCAGTCATGGATAGAAAAATATTACTGAGGGCAGATTACATACTCCTACTGACTTTCATCGGCTTCTTCATTTTCACAGGTAATATGGAAAGAATTCCTCAGATCAAGGACAGCCTCTCACATATCGTTGCCGGAAATGAATTTTTTGCAGGTGTTGTAACAAGCCAGTTTATAAGTAATGTTCCTGCAACCCTTATATTATCTGATTTTGCATCAGATTATAAACAGCTCTTGATAGGCGTCAATGTTGGCGGACTGGGAACTCTGATTGCGTCTATGGCAAGTCTTATATCATTTAAATTATTTTCAAACGACTATAAGACCAAACGCGCAAAGTACATTGGCACGTTTACTGCGGTCAATATTCTCTTTTTACTGCTACTGATCATTGAAAAAGTAATACTAATTCACTGACCTACGACATAATAAAAAAATGCGAAGCATATGATTTTTTTCTTGTAGAAAGACACATATGCTTCGCATTTTTATTATAAGTGGATGAGTCAACGCATTAGTTTAGTGAAAAGCCTCAACTGCAAACATTATCTTGGTTGAATGGAAAGTGGCGTTTACATCGCTGTTATCAGCAGGGAATAAGAAGTAAGTATTATCCAGCGTAGACAGCGTTACACATTCGCCCTTTCCACGATAGTCATATTCTGTATGAATGGACGGCATGCTGGCATTGCTAAAGAACAATTCATTTACGCTACCAGTCTCATAATCATTGTATTTCAATCTGAATCCTTCAAGGTCATGGACTAATTCACCTATTCCGCAATTAATGAAATTCTTGCAGTTTGGCAGTGCATCCACCTGGACTTTAAGGGACAGATGATATGTTCCGTCTTCAACTTCTTTATTTACAGTACTTCTCTCCCATTCATACCAGTCAGGAATAAGGATCTTACTGCTATCAGCTGTGTCAATCAAATTGCCGTACTCATCCATTTTCCAGCTTGCACCACAATTTCCGCAAGAGATCATATCTCCCTCACTGCGCATCGATACTTCATTGCCACATTTTTTGCACTTATATAATGGCTTGTTAAGACCTTCCGCACGCTTTGGATAAGTGATCTTGATATTGTTATCACGCTGGTACTGATATTCATCATATTGTAAGAGGCTTTCAAGCTTTTCATGGATCTCATCAACGCTCATGTTCTCAATATCCTGAGGTGTCAGGGCTCCGATCATAGTAGCAGAGAGCTTTGCCTGCTTTCTGGTTGTCAGATTCCAAATTGGTGATTTCAGGTAGTTTCCATTCATGTTAAGGACTACAACTGGATATTTGTAGATCTTTACCATCTTGGCAACTGATTTTTGCAGCTTGGAAGCCGTACCAACATTGGCATAGCGAGCCTCCGGATACAATACAAGACTGTCGCCTCTATCAAGTACCTTCTTTATATTCTTGATCAACATGAGATCTGATACAAACTTTCTGGTACCAAGGCATCCAAGACGTCTATAGATCCACTCACCATAATATTCAAAGCCTTCCAGCTCAGAAACATAATTAGCCCTATGTGGAAAAAGAGCCAGTGGCGTAACTATAAAGTCTGTAAATGACTGATGTGTACCAAGTACAAGATATGGAGGCTTAAAGCCCTTCATATTTACTTTTTTTATCTTGAGACCATATCCTATTGTAGCCAGAAAACAACTGAGCCAGATAAATGGTAAGAGCAAAAGGCTCTGTCTCGGAGGTGTCATCCCTCTGTCAAAAGGCACAGTATCAGGATTTATGCTGATGTCTTTTCTATTATATCTGCGAACAGGCGGCAGCATGGACAGTAAAATATACATAATAAGTGTTCCAATAAATGCCGCACCGGTAGGTGTTAGTACAAATAATTGTTTATTAAGGATCTCTCCTGTAACAGGATTGTAGATCAAAAGAGACATAAAGCAGCCTGCTATAAGGCATACAAAGCCCAAAATATTGTAACCATTTGTGTATTTATAAAGCTCATGCCCATCAAGCTCATAAGCACTCTTAAAATCAAGCTTTTGCTTTCTGATGATAAAGAAATCTGCAAACAAAAGGGCTGCAAGAGGCGCATAAATACAAGCTGAAATAGTCAAAAAACTTCCAAAATAATCTATGATCTTGCCCCAAACGCACAAAATTGCTATATACAGGCCTAATATGGATATGAGCCCGTGGTAACTGATCTTAGGAAATGTTGACCTGAGCATTACTCCATACAGATATGAACCTACAGCCTGTGTTCCGATATTGGCAAAAGCCACCAATAGAAGCGATGCAAGTGCTACTACAGGAGACGCAAGAGTTGAGAGCATCTCAGTAGGATCAGTAGTTTCAACACCAGTCACGATCTTCATGGAGATGACCATTACAGCTCCCACAACAACGAAAAATGATCCTGCAAGTCCCTGTCCGAGAACACCTGCATAGTATGCACTTCTCTCTTTTTTACATAATCTTGGAACCTCAGCCATGCCTCCTACAAGTGTTATTACAAAGGCGAAATTAGCTTCCAGCGCCAATGTATATGCAGTTGACGGCGCAAAAGAGACATTGTCAGGCTGGAAAGACCATATATCAGCAAAAGATACTGATCTAAATGCAACGCATACTACAAAGCCGCCTACCAATAGCAAAAGCGGAACCAGTATCCTTGTAGTGTTAGTGATAGTCTTAACTCCGCGCCATGCAATAGCTGTACCAAGTCCTACACAGAACAGCTTAAGTCCCAGAAACGTCCAGGTCGGCAGATCTACGCCAAATACATGAAAAAGATTGGTCATAGAAGACGCAAACAACTCACAGCACACTGCATACCATGGGAAGTTAACTACGATTATCACGAAAGATACAATTTTTACCCCTTTGGTTCCGAAAACAGCTCGAAGCCATATCCATATGTCTATTCCAAATCTTGTAGACATGATGACCGGCAACTGATAGATGAGCAGCATCAAAAGTGCTCCGGCAAATGAGGTTATGAGAAGCTGTTTAAAACCTACAAGCCCCGTCAGATAAGCTCCCTGAGTATAGCTCCAGGTCGCAATACAATAGCCTGACAGGATGAGCAGCGCATCGATAAATCCCAACTGTCTTTCGCTCTCCTTGACAGGCAAAATTCCACAAGTAACTTCTTTATCTATATCATTATTAATTGAATTCGTTCTATTACCCAATGAAAGCACCACCTATCACTATGAGCAGGCAAGCTAACGTCAGGATTCCTGCAACAATATAATCTTTTTTGGTCATCTGCCCTTCGTAAGTCGTCTTACTCTCAATGGCAGATATCCTTTCCCTTAGATCATCCTCGTACATAACAATTCTTCCTCCATTTCAAAACTTGAGATCCTAGTTTTTCCTTTATATCAGCATTTTAAGATGATATAACTACATTTTACATATGACATTTGCTCAATTAGCACCGCTTAAATATAATAATCGAATCAAAAACTTTTACGGTATTTGCGCAACATCCGATATTATATAATAATTATTTACAAAAGTTAAATGTGCATTTATGCTGATTAATAATACATGATTCAAGTGGGTTACAATTCCTGTAAGGCTGTAAATACAATACTGCCAGCTAAACAGGAAAATGATTTATGTAAGCATAGAAGGAGAAAGAGATGTTTGAAGATGTTTCAAAATGGCTGGATTCAATAATGCTGGAGGGCATATCTGAAGGAGAAGGCGTATGCTTCAACCTGTACGAAGACGGCGGCAACAGCTGGTCCATGGACATTGAAGTCAGTGAAAAATACGATCCTGACGATGATGATTGGGCATGCGACCCAATCTACAATTCTGATGAAGTTTTTACCTGGAAACAGGACGATGAATGGGATGAAGTCCTTGAGGATATGATCCAGATTCTATTAAAATATATGAATGAAGGCAAATATGCAGACCAGCTAAAAGAGAACTATAAGGCTATCGCTGTAGGCTTTGTAGATGGCGACTTAGAGCTCTTATATGAGCAGGAGTAATATTGGTAAACTGCCACAATCATAACATTAAAAATAGCTTATCCCGTACAAAGATTATGATCAATATAACATATATAAAAGGAATACTAATATGTCAGATAAAATAACACTTACAATCAAAAGACAAAAAAATATAGCACTTATTGCACATGATGGAAAAAAGGCTGAGCTGATCCAGTGGTGCAAAGAGAATGCAGAAACTTTAAAAAAGCACTTTTTATGCGGAACAGGCACAACAGCACGTATGATCACTGATGCTACAGACCTTCCTGTTCGTGGTTACAATTCAGGTCCTCTTGGTGGAGACCAGCAGATTGGCGCCAAGATTGTTGAAGGAAAGATTGATTTCGTTATATTCTTTTCTGATCCTCTTACAGCAGCGCCTCACGATCCAGATGTAAAGGCTCTTATGAGAATCGCTCAGGTATACGATATACCTTTTGCCAATAATAAGGCTACTGCTGATTTCCTCATCCACTCAACATACATGGATGAAGAATACGATCATGAGATCATCAATTTCAAGCAGAATATCGCTGAGAGAGCTGAGACTCTTCCTGTAAAATTCGATAATTGAGTCAATTCTAATCAAAAGCCTGTGAAAATGGAATCATTTTCACAGGCTTTTTGAAAGCAATATTCTATTAAATTATATGTTCTTACAACTTAAAACAAGAATGCGCATCAGATGCAAATTCCGTATAAAAGTCATTAAAACTTAACGATTTCAGGCTCACTTGTGAATGAGCTAAATGTTGCTGTTGCGTCTTTGAGATAGAATACCTCAGTATTACCATCATCAGCCTTGTACATATTTTGAAGAGATGGATATGCATCAAGCATTGACTGACGAGCTTCGTTTCTGTCATCCTCTACAAGCTCTCCGGCAACTCTAAGCCATTTGCCATCCTTAAATGCACAGATCTCAACCTTAGGATTTTTGTGGATCTGCTTTGATACCTCTTTTACCTTACCAGTCTGAATGTAGAGCTTGCCCTCAAAAATATGAGCTGTACCAAAAGGTCTTACTCTTGGCTGATCTCCCTCTACTGTTGCCAGATAATATGTTCCGGCGTCTTTAAGAAATTGTGCTACTCTTTCCATTATTATTCCCCTTTCTTGATCACCATTTACATGTGATGATATATTCCATATTTGAAGCAAGATCCAGATCAGGCTTTTCAACCTCAAAAACAGGTTTTTTGCCATCAGATATCAGCTGTTGTTCAAAATGATACATTGCAATACCAATATCAACTTTCTGCAGATCATATTCGGTATTGTTAGCAAAGGCTTTGTCCTTATTCTCTATAAATATAGCTCTGTTGCCTCTGATAATGATCCTCCATGGTTGCTTATTTACTGCAGATGGCGCAAGCCTTACAGCTTCAAGAGCATCCAGGACTCCAATCTCTTTGGCTCTATCAGTAGAAAGTGGAAGATTGATATTATTTTCATAGAAAAGTTTTTCAAATTCAAGTCTGGTATCTGCCTTAACACCTTTACGCATAAGACCTTCCTTAATGGACATCTTATCTGCTTTCACACCCAATGGGCTTACGCAAGGCATGATCTCATCGTCCTGCACATTAGCAGCTGCTTCAAACTTCTCTCTTGGCATTGTTCCACCAATCCATACTGTTCCAAGTCCAAGCTCATGTGCATGCATTAGGAATGCTTCAAAGCTGTATCCATAGGCTTCTTCAGCATTAGGTGCCTTTTTAACTTTGGCAGTTACATAACATTTTTCTCCTGCAAGGACCGGGCTGGATAGCTTTTCTTCTTTTGCATCATGGAAAGCAATTGTAATATCAATTCCGTATGGATTAACTATTTTAGTAGAAAAATTCTTTAAATCATCTATCAGTTCCGGCTTTACATCATTACCATCAAAGGTTCTGACGCTTCTTCTAGTCTTTGCAAAATCAATAAAACTGCTCATAATTCTCTCCTTCCATACACGCTACTTATACTATTATATTGCGCACAATTTAAAATGGCAAATAGTTTTTTCTTATAACTAAAGTATTACTGTATAGTTTTTAAGCGATAGCGCATATTGCTGACATTATATACGGTCACAAACGCATCTGGATCGGTAGAGATGATGAAATCCATGAGCTTTTGATATTCATGCTTATCAACAATCGTAATGATCTCAGAATGTTTTTCCTTAGTATAAGCGCCTGTTGCCTCATATAGACTGGCACCGCTATGGAGAGAATCAAGAATAAACTTTAATATTTCGTCATGATGGTTCAATGATACGATGCATACTCTTCTTTTGATGCTGCGTCCAAAAATAAAGTGATCCAGCACAATGCCATTTAGATATGTTCCAAGCACTGATAATACAACGCTTCTCTTGTCGTAGACAAGAGCTGATGACAGTGCCACAACCATTCCGGACAGACTCATGGCTCTTCCAAGATCCATATGAAGATACTTGTTCATGATCTTGGCTACGATATCAAGACCGCCGGATGATGCATTCATGTCAAATAATATGGCAAGACCGATGCTTACTGTAAATGTATAGCATACAACATCCAGAGTATCACTGCCTGTCAGAGACTGCATATCAGGGAATATATGCTCAAAGATTGCAAGATATACCGGGAGCAGGATGCTTGTATAAACAGTTTTTGCACCAAATTCATTACCGCATGTCAAAAAGCCAATGATCAGAAGTACTACATTGAGGACCATCGTAATAGCTGACACCTGAAATGGTACCAGATTACTTAGAACTATTGCCAAACCTGATACACTACTGATTGAAGTCTTACTTGGCATCAAAAAGAAATATACCGCCGCTGCGATGATTAGTGTTGCAACAGACATAGTTGCTATATCAGAAAATTTCAATTTATTTGCTTGTTTCATATTTATATTGTGCCTTTCCAACTTACAAAAAATCTGAATCCCTCATAGAATTTCCGATATGTATGATAACACAATACACGACTGTGGTACTAATACTATTTATCATTGCAAGAATTTAGTAACAACACTACAGTTCCAATCCCCACTCCTGCATGCACCAGAATGCTCATGTTTATAACAACTCCTATCATCACAATTTCCTTACTTACAACTATTTTTGAGAATAAAAAAGCAAATATTAAGTATTACAATATTATCTTTTTCCGTATCATATTTTTATATCCTTATGATCAATAAATAGAAAGCGTTTAGATATTTTGGGGAGGTCTTATGAATCTTAAAACCGCTTATGAACCATATTTCAAAATAGGAGCTGCGATTTCCAGATGGAATCTGCATACTCCTGCGCATATGAGGCTGTTAACAGAACAGTTCAACAGCTTTACCTGTGAAAATGATATGAAACCTATGTATTACCTGGATCAGGCTGAAAATAAATCTAATCCGGAAAAATATGATCTTTGCCCTGCCCTTACTTTTGAGCATGCAATACCATATCTGGAATTTGCCAAAGAAAAAGGAATCGCTATGAGAGGGCACACTCTAGTATGGCATAACCAGACACCTAAGTGGTTCTTTTGCCAGCATTACAATGAGCATTTCCCAATGGCAGACAGAGAAACGATCCTGGCAAGACTTGAAAACTATATCCGTGGAGTCCTTGAATTTGTTCAGGAGAACTACCCTGGCGTCATCTATGCATGGGATGTTGTAAATGAAATTGTTGATGAAGGTGATTTCAGAAAATCAATCTGGACCAAAACAGTAGGAAATGACTTCTTTATCAAAGCATTTGAATATGCTAGAAAATACGTATCCCCAGGCACTGACCTCTTTTACAACGACTATGAAACAGCTCAGCCATGGAAAAGAGACTTTATCATTGAAAAGGTATTAAAGCCTCTTATGGAGAAAAAGCTTGTGGATGGCATGGGTATGCAGTCTCACCTACTCATGGATCATCCTGATCTTGATGACTACCGCACTGCAGTTGAGATGTACGGAGCTCTCGGACTTAAAATACATATAACTGAGCTTGATATGCATAACGCTGATCCAAGTGATGAGTCAATGCATGCGCTGGCTCTAAGATACAGAGAGTTCTTCAAGATATATCTTGATGCCAAGACAAGTGGTAAAGCTAACATAACAAGTGTTACTTTTTGGAATCTATTGGACGAAAACAGTTGGCTCTCTGGTTTTAGACGAGAAACAAGCTATCCACTACTATTTAATGGAAAATGCAAAGCTAAAGAAGCCTATTACGAAGTACTCAAAGTAGCAGTAACCGATGACAAAATAGATAAGTGGGAAGCAGACTATCCGGAAAATGAATACCAACTCACCGGAATGCCTGAAGAGACTCTCATTTCCTTCCGTGAAGACATATGGAAAGAGGGCGAATACAACTATGCCGCTTCCTATGGCTTTACTCCAAATATACACACATATCTTCATAAGGATAATGAAAAACATGATTGCATGCTGATCGCTCCAGGCGGCGGCTATTGTATGTGCGTACCTCACGAGGGCGAGCTTGTAGCAAAGGAATTCTATGATCGTGGCATGAATGTATTTGTTCTTAGCTATACAACAGATATCACAATGTCTGTACCGCTTAAGAAGCAGCCACTTGAAGATATCTCAAGAGCTGTGAGATTTATCAGGAAAAATGCTGATAAATATAACATCAATCCTGACAAGCTGATCATCTGTGGATTCTCAGCCGGAGCTCACGTATGTGGTAGTCTGGCTGTGCATTTTGATGATGTAAAAGACGTTGATCCTGAGTATCAGAAGTACTCCAACAGACCAGATGGCGTAATACTCTCTTATCCAGTGATCACTTCGGGCGATAATACTCACGAAGGCTCTCTAATTGCGCTTTTGGGAAAAGATGCTTCTCAGGAAGAGCTTGACTACTTCTCATTAGAAAAGCATGTAACCTCAAATACACCTCCTTGTTTTATCTGGCAGACGCAAGAAGATGACCTGGTTCCGGTAGAAAACAGCTACCTCTTTGCCATGGCTCTTCGCGGCAAAAAGGTTCCGTTTGCCCACTACGTATTCCCTGCCGGATTCCATGGTTTATCTATAGCCAACAAAGATTACTTCACCGGTTGGTCTGGTGGCGATTATACTATGGAACAGACCATGCGCGCTGCCTTTGCAGTAAAAGAAGGTAACGGCGTAAATGTCTCTGACACTCGTAAGCAGGAACTTATAGATCAGTTCTTTGGAGATAATGAGCAGCCTGCAAATGGTATCGACATGTCACTTCAAAAAGATGTAGGGCTTTGGCCAGAACTGGCAAGTGCTTGGATGGATAGACTTTAAAACAATCTGACGGAAATTCTTATGCCACCATTGACTCTTCACTCAATGGTGGCATAAGAATTACATTATAGAGAATCTGAAGAAACACTGAATCTGTAGACATCCTGACCAGTTAATTCAAAACTTCTCGTATCCGGCTGGTTTAATCCAATATAAACATCAAATACACCATTATTTATCACAAGGTCACCATCTTTGTCATATATTTTAAAAGCCTCTTTGGGAATGGTACACTCTATATGCATAGTCTCTTTTGCTTTTAGCTTGATCTTATAAAGCGCCTTGAGCTGTGGGTTTGGCACAGGGCTGCCTGGAGCTTTGACATATACTTGGACAGTTTCTGCCGAATCATAGATTCCTTCGTTTTCTATATCACCGCAAAAAGATACTTCCGCGGTATCATCAACTTTCAGATCAACATTTTTTAACTTGTAACGATTATAGGATAGTCCATAGCCAAAAGGATATAATGGCATGCTGCTCATATACCTATAAGTTCTTGATTTCATAGAATAATCCCTGATATCAGGAAGATCCTGTACTTTATTATAGACAGTAACAGGCAACTTTCCTTCAGGGCAGCGGCTTCCAAACAGGATTTCAGCAATGGCCTTCCCGCCTCTAGCACCGGGATACCAGGCTTGAAGAATTGCTCTGCAATGATCTTGAGCATATCGCAGGTCCATAGCTGAGCCACTCATAGATATCAGGATTACAGGTTTTCCATAGCTGCAAACTGTTTCCATGAGCTCTGTCTGCATACCCGGGAAAAATAAATCCGGCTTATCTCCACTTGCAAAATCATTACCTGCATCCCCTGCTTCACCTTCAATTGATGCATCAAGTCCCAATACAAGTATGATGATGTCGCTCATCTCGCATATGGATCTGGCTTCTGCAATCCTATCTGTGGCTTTAGACAGGGATGCATTTTTTCTTGTTTTATACAAGTGACAACCATGAGAATATCTGACAGTAACATCTCTTCCAACATAATCCTGAATACCTTCAAGCACTGTTATGTATCTGGAAGCAGTTCCTTCATAGTTTCCCACCAAAGCCTTTCTGGAATTGGCATTTGGTCCGATTACTCCAATTGAATGAAGCTTGTTTCTATCCAGAGGCAGTATATTGTTTTCATTTTTCAATAAGACAACACTTTTAGCTGCTACTTCTTCATTTAGATTCTTTTTTTCATTATCATCGACTACTTCATATGAGATTTGTTCAAGTTTCTCATTCTTTTCACCTAGTATTCCAAGCTTAAACCTTAGTTCCATCAGCCTTATGACTGCATCATCAATTGTCTTTTCTGATACATCGCCATTGCGCACAGCCTCTGTCAGCCTGCTATATTCATTGCCACAATTAAGGTCACAGCCATTATTTATAGCTAGTACAGCTGATTCATAAGGACTTTTGGATACTTTATGGCCTCGATGAAGATCTTTGATAGCTCCGCAATCACTCACTACGTGACCTTCAAAATGCCATTTATCCCTAAGAATATCCATAAGGAGCCTTTTATTCATGCATGAAGGTGTTCCATTGACTGCATTATAGGCACCCATAACAGATTCAACATGAGCTTTTTTAACTGACGCTTCAAACGCCGGCAAATAGGTATTATATAAGTCTTCATCTGATACCTCAGCATTAAAAGAATGTCTCTCCGGCTCAGGGCCTGAATGAACAGCAAAATGTTTCGCACATGCTGCAGCCATGATGTTGCCGTCAACTTCTTCCTGCAATGCATTAATCAATTTAACAGCCATCAGAGATGTTAAATATGGATCTTCACCGTATGTCTCCTGTCCTCTTCCCCATCTTGGATCTCTGAATATATTGACATTAGGCGCCCAAAAAGTAAGCCCCTTATATATTCCGTGTTCTCCATGCTTTTGTGCTTCGTTATATTTCGCTCTGCCTTCCTGCGCAATTGCGTTCCCTACCTGTTCTATCAAGTCCGCATCAAATGTCGCTGCCATCCCGATTGCCTGGGGAAAAACAGTTGCTGTTCCTGCTCTGGCAACTCCATGCAGAGATTCATTCCACCAGTTATATGCAGGAATACCTAATCGAGGAATCGCCGGTGCGTCATATATTGTTTGAGACACTTTTTCTTCAAGTGTCATTTTAGATACCAATTCTTCTGCCATTTTTCTATGTTTGTTCATTTTTTTTCTCCAAAAATATAAAAAGGGAGTCACTAGGGACGTATCACCTCGAGCCCCCGGCGACTCACCTCTATATCTTAATATTGATTTTATTGTGCATTTAGCTGTTCAAGAATCTCATCGACCATGGTCTGTGACTGTGTTACATAATAGTCCATCCATTCGTCAACATCTCCGCCATTTACCACAACCTGGGCAATTACTTCATTCTTAAGATCTGTAATTGTTCCGCCATTATTTGTAATTCCATCACAAGAAGCTGTTTTTGGTGAATCCACACAGTTCTCTGAAAAGAACGCATTACATTCTTTTGTCAGATCAGATGCTGTTTCATATCCGTTGGTAAGTGAGCAGATCATTGAAGAAGGATCGATTGCATTCTTTTTCCAAACAGTAGTTGTATCTCCCGGGTTGAGTTTTAAATGGAACTCACCATCTGAATACTTATATTCTTTGAGGCTGTCGCCTTCGCCGGTTGTAAACTCCTCAGCCTCTGTTGACCAATGTACTCCTTCAGCGCCATATACCCAGAGCATCTGAACAGTTCCACCATCAAACATGGTCTCAAAGAAAGCATCGAAAATAGCCTGTTCCCTTGAGTCATCTCCGTCTCCATCATCAATGATGCAGTACATTGGAGATTCACGATTTATATATCCATCCATTTCAGTTAACGGCTCAAGGCGTACCAATTCAGAATCAATGCCGTTATTTGTCATATTTTCGACAAGATTATCATTCCAGTATCCTGCCCAATATGTGAATGCGCCAAAAGAACCAGACTGATCTTCTGACCACCATTTTTCTCTGACTGACTTTGTCTGCATAGTCAATGATTCAGGATCTATTACTCCGTCAGCATACGCTGTCTGAAGTCTGATCAAAGCATCCTTGGTCTCCTGAGTATTGAATCCGTCATACCAGGTGCCATTTTCATCTTGTGTAAAAGAAGGATATGAATCAAGCCAAAACTGCGGAAGATAATTGATATATGGTGATTCACTTCCTAAAAAACCTGCGGCTGCAACTCCATAGGTATCATCTTTTCCATTGCCATCAGGATCTTCTTTCGCAAAGGCTGTAAGCATCGCATAATAGGAATCCCAATCTGTTATATCTTCAGCTGACATCCCAACAGCGTCTAACCAGCTCTTTTTTACATAAGTGATACAGCCACCACCAAGTCCGGTTGCAAGTCCATATTGCTTTCCGTCTATTCTAAGATTGACATTGACCTGTGGAAGGACCATTCTCTCCTGAAAATCTGCATTATCATATGCACTGGTCATATCCCACAGAAGCCCTGTTCTGGCATATTCATTGTACATACTTGCGTTTAAAAGTATTACATCAGGATAATCGCCACTGGCAAACAGTCTTCCCACCCCATCGGTATAGCTGGAATGGTCAAGCTGATTGATTTCAAGATCTATTCCTACAGCTTTTTCCCACTGTTCTATAAATGCATCCTGCCCGGCATCTACCGAGGCTCCAAATGTGCCATCTACTACTAATTTGATTGAATCCAGTTGATATTCTTTTTCTGTGCTTGTGTTTGTACTTTCTACATTGGAGCTGTCTTCTGATACAGACTGATCTACTGACCCCATAACCTGATCATCTGCTTGTGATGATGAACATCCGGTTAATAAGCTTGTCATAACAGAGACAGACATTAATACTGATACTATTCTTTTTTTCATACTCTCACCCAATACAAAGAAATCCTATCTATCGCAGCATTTATGGCACGTGCACAGGTAATAAATGCTGCATTTATAGGGAATTAACGGTAACAACAGCTGTTAAACATATTGTATACATCCGGTACTTCTTTAGCGTGTCATTTTTTGTTGTGTTATATGACAAAAAATGCTAAATTATGCATTTTCGGTGTCATAAATTGCTTTATAATGTATACTTATTTATATAGGTTTATAGCGTATCGGAGGCAAAAATGGGGAAACCAAAGTTCTTTTATGAAGACAGAGATAAGTATTACGATTGCCATATTTGGCTGCATCCCAACTATCCCAAGCATCTTCATAAACATCTTGAATTTGCATATGTAAATGAAGGAGAGATGCATACTACAGTAGGTGATCATAAAATAGTAATGAGAAAAGGGGATTGTGCACTGGCTTTTCCCAATCAGATGCATAGTTACTCTTCTACTGAAGATGTCGATCTAATGCTCATCATAGTAGACATGGATTATATTGGGGAATTTCAGGATGAACTAAGTAATTATATTCTGGAGAATCCTTTTTTTACCAAGACTGATTTATCAGATTATGGTCAAAGTGCCTTGGAACTCTTGTATAAAAGTTCAACGACAAAAGAGCATCCCTTTGAACTTGAAAAAGGAATGCTCTTGATACTCTTGTCTGATATTTTTGAAAATATAAAAATAATAAAACGCGATGGCACAACTGAGTTAAATACTATAGAAAAAATACTTCTATATATTAATGAAAATCTAACTACGCCCATCAATGCTACTACTATATCCAACGATATGGGGCTGAGCACCAGCTATCTGTCTCACTTGTTTGCCAGAGAATTAAAAATGTCTCTGCCAACCTATCTTACAAGGCAGCGATTAAGTCACGCCTGCGATATGTTAAAGACTACACCAAAAACAGTAACAGACATTGCTTATGAAACAGGATTTAGTAGTTTGCGTACATTTCTTCGGAGTTTTCAGTCCTATTACGGCATGACTCCGACTGAATATAGAAATGACCTGAACATTCTGTAAAGGCAGCTAATCAGCAGTTAAAGCAGGAGGTCGCCATAGAGGAGATGTTTCACTCCAGTGCTGCCTTTACAAACTCCCTGAAAATAGGATGTGGTCTGTCAGGACGTGACTTAAATTCAGGGTGATACTGAACACCAATGTAGAATGGATGGTCAGTGATTTCAACTGTTTCTACAAGTCTTTCATCTGGTGACATACCAGAAATTGTAAGGCCGGCTGAAACAAGTTTTTCCCTGTAATCATTATTAAATTCATATCTATGGCGATGACGCTCGCTAATATCAAGTGTTCCATAGCATCTCTCCATCAGAGTGCCTTCTGTGATATGGCAAGGATATGCACCAAGTCTGAGTGTGCCGCCCTTATCTACATCGTCGGACTGACCAGGCATGAAGTCAATTACCTTGTGGTCAGATGCATCGTGGAACTCTCCGGAACATGCATCAGCAATTCCTGCTACATTTCTTGCAAACTCAATAACAGCAATCTGCATACCAAGGCAGATTCCAAAATATGGAACCTTTTCTTCTCTTGCATATCTTGCAGCAAGGATCATTCCTTCTACGCCTCTGTCACCAAAGCCGCCAGGAACAATGATTCCTGCAACATCACTAAGTTCTTCTTTATAATTATTCTCTGTCAGATTCTCAGAATCAATCCACTTGATATGAACATGAGCATTAAGGGCAAATCCGGCATGGGCAAGGGCTTCAGCTACAGACAGATAAGCATCATGGAGCTGGACATACTTACCAACAAGGCCGATAGTCACATTCTTTTCTCTATTTCTGATATTATCAACCATCTTGATCCAGTCATGAAGATCCGGCTCGCTTGTATTCAGGTTAAGTTCTCTGCAGACAACTTTTGAGAGGCCACCCTTCTCAAGCATAAGAGGTGCTTCGTACAGGCTGTCCAAAGTTCTGTTCTCAACGACGCAGTCTTCTTTTACATTACAGAACATTGATATCTTCTTAAAGATACTCTCTTCAAGAGGCTCATCACATCTAAGAACGATGATATCAGGGTTGATACCCATTCCTTGCAATTCTTTTACAGAATGCTGAGTAGGCTTAGACTTGTGTTCACCGCTGGCATGAAGGTATGGAACAAGAGTTACATGGATAAAGAGCGAATTCTCTTTTCCAACCTCAAGAGATACCTGTCTTACAGCTTCAAGGAAAGGCTGAGACTCAATATCACCAATAGTTCCACCGATCTCTGTGATAACAACATCTGCATCTGTCTCTTTTGCAGCTCTATAAATAAATCCCTTGATCTCATTAGTGATATGAGGGATTACCTGTACTGTTGAGCCCAGGTACTCACCGCGGCGCTCCTTATTAAGCACATTCCAGTACACTTTACCTGATGTAAGATTGGAAAACTTAGTCAGATTCTCATCAATAAATCTCTCATAGTGACCAAGGTCAAGGTCTGTCTCAGCTCCATCCTCAGTTACATAAACCTCACCATGCTGATATGGGCTCATTGTTCCCGGATCCACATTGATATATGGATCCAATTTCTGGGCTGCAACCTTAAGACCTCTCGCCTTGAGCAGTCTTCCAAGAGAAGCTGCTGTTATGCCTTTTCCAAGACCTGATACTACACCACCTGTTACGAAAATAAACTTTGCCATCGTATTTCTCCATTTTACAATTTCTTTATACGCTCAATCGCTTCAATAGTCTTTTCCCTATTTCCAAATGCAGTTAAGCGGAAGTAGTGTTCTCCACTTGGGCCAAAGCCTGATCCTGGAGTACCAACCACATTAGCTTTATCAAGCAGATGATCAAAAAATTCCCAGCTTGTCATATTATTATGTGCCTTCAGCCAGATATATGGGGCATTTACGCCGCCAAACACTGTATAACCAGCTTCCTTAAGACCTTCAAGAATGATCTTTGCATTTGTCATATAGTAAGCAATCTGCTCTTCAACTTCTTTTCTGCCTTCGTCTGTGTAAACAGCTGCTCCGGCCTTTTGAACAATATAAGGAGCGCCATTATACTTAGTTCCATGTCTTCTTGCCCACAGCGGCCATAACTTATCTCCGCCAGTAGTAAGATCTTTTGGTATTACAGTATATCCAAGGCGCAGTCCAGTAAATCCGGCTGTTTTGGAAAAAGAACGCATCTCAATAGCACAATCTTTTGCTCCATCACACTCATAGATGCTGTGCGGAACATCATCTTCTGAAATATATGATTCATATGCAGCATCATAGAGGATAATAGAATCATGCTCGTTGGCATAATCCACCCACTTCTGAAGCTGATCTTTTTTCATAACTGCACCGGTTGGGTTATTTGGAAAACAGAGGTAAATGAGATCCGGAACTTCCTTAGGAAGCTCTGGCAAAAAGCCATTTTCCTCAGTACACGGCATATAGATCACTCCGGCAAAGCGCTCTGTGAGAGAATCATATTCGCCTGTTCTACCAGCCATAACATTAGAATCTACATAAACAGGATAAACAGGATCACATACTGCGATTGTATTATCCAGTCCGAATATTTCCTGAATATTGCTGCAATCTCCCTTTGCTCCATCAGAAACAAAGATTTCATCTGCTGATATGTCACAGCCTCTTTTCTTGAAATCTCTCTCTGCTATTGCACTTCTAAGAAATTCATAACCCAGATCCGGCGCGTATCCCTTGAAAGTCTCAGCATTTCCCATTTCATCAACTGCACTGTGAAGAGCCTTGATGATCTCAGGAGCCAGCGGCTGAGTCACATCACCGATTCCAAGCCTGATGATCTGTGCATCAGGATGATTTTCGCTGTATTCCTTTATTTTTTTACCAATTGTTGAAAATAAATAGCTTCCCGGAAGCTTAAGATAGTTTTTATTAATTGATGCCATTTAATATTTCTCCCTAAAAAATGAAAAAAGCGTCTCGGAGACCAATGTCTCCAAGACGCCTTTGTCTTACATACAAAATTAATCTACTGCTATTGTATGTATGTTGTCAAGAATTTTATTGAATATTTACGAAATAAACAAAGAGGGGGCATTTTCCACTAGTTTCTGCATCTCTTCCTGAGTATTCTTAGTTGGATCAAAGCTCTTCATTGTGCCTGATGCAGCATCATAATAAAGCGCAGTAATCTGAGGGCTCATATTTCTGACCGCTTCTGCACGTTCCTTTGCAGCCTGCGATGAGGCCTTTGCAGCAGCAACAAACTTATCAAGCCAGTCTTTTACCTGTTCTCCAGTGTCTGCCGGTGATGTTATGATTTCTGAGAGTTCATCAAATGGCGTTTCAAATATGATCTCATCAGATACTACCAAATCTATTCCTGCCTTTTCAAACTGCTTCCTAAGTGCATTTACATATTTGTCAGTCGAAAAATCCTGTGTCAGATCAATAATAAATTTCCCACTCTGACATGTCATATTGAGCACAAGACCGCTTGAACAGTTTGAATACAGGTGTACCTCATCCACAAGTTCACCCGGCATATCAAACTGACCTATGTAACTTATAAGATAAGTGTCCAGCGCAAGATTTTCCATGAATCCAAGGAGTTTCTGTCTTCCTGCAAATGAATGAAAATGTCCTAATTCTTATTTTCCGTTATTAT
>JAEEGF011347522.1_pt1 | contig 36513 bp, 26 predicted proteins | sample 9134171 | NCBI WGS metagenome assembly JAEEGF01 (sample SAMN16246542, study PRJNA631951) | gut metagenome | biome: gut microbiome; feature: rumen; material: AP-attached | host: Bos | place: Iran: Karaj | collected 2018-10 | reverse complement strand
GTGACGCGCGCGCTCAGGTTCCTGCGCGCGCGCCCTGCCTCGCCGCCTCCGCTCGTCGTGGACGTCGGCACTGGCAGCGGCTGCATCCTTCTCTCGCTCGCGAAGGAGTTCGCCGGCGATGCGGCGTTCCTTGGAATAGACATTTCCCCGCAGGCCGTGGCCCTTGCGCGCGAGAACGCCGCGCGATGCGGGCTCGACGGGCGCGTTGAGTTCGCGCTTGCCGACGGTCTTGACGATTTCGACGAACCCGAGACAGTTGACCTGCTCGTCTCGAATCCGCCATACATTCCCACCGCAGAATGCGCCACCCTCGATCCCCGCATCCGCGACTTCGAGCCGATGAACGCCCTCGACGGCGGACCGCAGGGACTCGACTTCTACGAGCGTCTTGTCGGCGACGCGCTTAACGTGCTGCGTCCTGGCGGAGGCGTGTTCTTCGAAATCGGCGACGGCCAGGGCGAGGCCCTGCGCAAGCTCTTCTTCGACGCAGGCTTCGACTCCATCAGCATCGAGAAAGACTATGCCGGACACGACCGATACGCATCGGCCGTGCGTCCCGCCGACCAATAGACAAAACCATTTCAACGACATCAAGGAGAGAAATCATGCAGCCAACAGCAGAACGATACGGCAGCGGCCACATAAACGAGACGTACCTGCTCACGTGCCCGGAAGGGCCTAGGTACATTCTGCAGAAGATCAACACTTCAATCTTCCCGGATGTGGACGCCCTCATGGACAACATCAGGCGCGTGACGGAGCACATCCGCTCAAAGCACCCGGACGATCCGCGCTGCACACTGACGGTGCTCGACTACTCGAAGCCATGGAGGCAGTACGTGTTCATCGAGGGCGCGCGCACATACGACCTCATCGAGCGTCCCGACCAGGCGTATAAGGTGGCCAAGGCGTTCGCGCGTTTCCAGAACGACCTCGCCGATCTGCCAGGTCCCCGCCTGCACGACATCATACCCCGCTTCCACGACACGCGCCACCGCCTTGAGCAGCTCGACGTCGCCGCGAAGGCCGACGTGAAGGGCCGCCTCAAGGACGTCGCCGCGGAGATGGCGTTCGTGGAAGCGCACCGCGACGAGGCCGGCCGAATCCTCGACCTCATGGCATCCGGCGCGATTCCGGAGCGAATCACGCACAACGACACCAAGATCAACAACGTGATGCTAGACGACGCAACCGGCGAGGGCGTGGCCGTGATCGACCTCGACACCACAATGCCTGGCTGCGCCCTCTACGACTTCGGCGACATGGTGCGCACCTCCACGGCCGCGGCCGCGGAGGACGAGCGCGACCTCTCCAAGGTGTTCTCGCGAAAGGAGTACTTCGAGCAGCTCGTGCGCGGATACCTTTCGGAGGCGAAGTTCCTCAACGAGGCAGAGCTTGCGAACCTCGCGTTCTCTGGGCGCCTCATTACGCTGACGATCGGCATACGCTTCCTCACGGACTATCTTGCCGGCGACGTCTATTTCCACACCGCCTGCGAGGACCACAATCTCGTGCGCTGCCGCACGCAGTTCAAGATGGTCCAGAGCATGGAAGACCAGGCCGCCGAGTACGAAGCCATCGTGCGCGAAGTCGCGCGCGGCTGAAGCGCGGAATCCCAGGATTCGAGAAAGGAGAGCGCTCATGAAAGAGGGCAAATGGAAGCGTCGCCTCACCACGCTGATAGGTGGCGCCATAGTGGGCGCGCTGTCGTTTGGCGTGTGGCCAGAGATGTGGAAGACGTACGGGATCATGGGCGGCTTTCTCACCGCCACGTTCGTCATTGGAATCTCGTGGTACATGAACCACTGGCTTGGCGTGATCGACAATCCGGAGGGGACGCTGTGGGTGGACCAGGGGCTGCCGATCTTCGGCGCGGGAGTCGCGTGGGGGATCGTGCGCTTCTGGCCGCTTGACCCGGCGGCCGACGGTCTTGCATACTGCCTTGGCGCGCTTGCGAAGATCTGGCCCACGCTCGTCTGCTGCGTGGTTGGAGGGGCGCTTGCGGGCGTGGCCGCTCATTTCGCGAAGAAGGTCGTTCCCGCGTGGCGCGACGACGAGAAGAAGTGAGGGCCGTGCCATGGTGGAGTTTCTCTCGACATACAGCGAAACATGGGGCATGACGCCCGCATCCGTCATAGCCTCGGTTTTCGGCGCGTTCGCCGCCACGTTTGCGGTGCTCATCTGCTGGCCGAAGCTCGTGAAGGACTTCGGGGCCGCTGGCGGAATCCTGAGCGCGGCCTTCCTAATCGGCACGTTCTGGTTGCTCAACCACAAGCTGCCGGGATTCGGGATCAACCCCGACCAGATAAAGGACGCTTCCGGGCATGTTCAGCAGTTCGGCCTCATCAACCAGGCGTTCTACGGCTGCTGCCCGTGGGTGGACATGGGAAGCGCCATCTTCTGCGGTTTCTGGGTGCACTGCCTCATGGGCGCGAAGCGCGGCACGCGCCGCGTCCTTGTGATGGAAAGCCTGCCGCGCATCTTCTGGGCGCTTCTCGGCGGCGTCATCGGCGGCGTGCTCACGGGCCTCGTCGGCTTCTCCGGCGCAAAGCTGTTCAACTAGGAGGCTCTAGCATGTTAAACGACATCACGCGCAGGGAATGGGAGCGCTGGGAGAATGCGGAACGCTCGTTCCGTGCTCATCCTGGCTTCTACAGGTTCAAGCTTGCGTTTCTCTTTCTGGAAGGTGTCGTCGTAGGCGTTCTCGTTCTCGGCGTCGTTGCGCTGCTTGTGACGATTTGCGTTCTCAATCCCGGGAAGAGCATACGGCTCATCGTGTTCCTGGTCCTGAACTTGTTCTACACGGCGAAGGTGTATTTCTCCATACTTGCGCAGCGTCCATGGAACGGGCTGCCCGAGCTTCGCGAGAAGGACTGGCCAAGGCTCTACGCGCTTGTTGGCGAGACCGCGAAGGCGGTGGGCGCCCCGCGGATACACCGCATTTATCTCGACCCCTGTGAATTCAACGCATCGGTGTCGGTGGCGTTCCCGCTAGTTCCCGGTCTTCGGCGCAACATCCTGATCATCGGATATCCGCTTCTCGCGGCGCTTGGAGAGAGCGGTCTGCGCGGCGCGCTGGCGCACGAGCTGGGACATGTGGCGCATCACGACACGGTAAACGGAGGCGCGCTGTTGCATGTGCGAGCCTTCTGGGTTTCCATTCAGCTGGGCGTGTTCACGCTTGTGCTGAACCCATGGCGGCGTTCGTATCTGAGCCGCATAGACCGTCTCATGACGCCCATCGAGCGTGAGCGCGAACTTGCGGCGGATCGTTCTATCTCGCAGCGCTTCGGAATCGACACTCTGCGCGAAACGCTTGTCGCGCTGGAGCTGCGCGGCCCCGATGCAGACCTTGGGGACATCCTCAAGCCCGTTGCGCTTGCCGAGCCTGGCGCGCCAGCCTCTCCCGCTGAGGCGATCCGCGCCGCTATGCGCCGCGCGATTCCGGAGGACGACGCGCGCCGCCGCATCGAGCGGGCGCTGCGTTCCATAGTTCCTCCAATGGAGGAGCATCCGCCGCTCGCGGTGCGCGCCGGCACGTCGGATGTCGCCGAACTGATGCCGTTCGCGTCCGTACCGCAGGATGCCATCGAGAGCGTGTTCGGCTCGGCCGATGCGCTCGACGGCAAGGTCGATGAAAATCTGCGTCCGGTTCTCGAATCAGCGACCCAGGAAATCCGCGACACGCGTGCGAGCCTTGAATCCAGGCTTGCGGCCATTCCTGCGGTCAATCCCACGCCAGACCAGATTCTTGATCGCATGGGCGTTCTGCTTGGGCTTGACCGCAAGGACGAAGCGCTGGAGGCTTTGCGCGCCGGGCGTGAAGCCCATCCCGACAATGCGGCGCTTGAGACGGCAGAGCTCTGCGATCGTCTCTCCAAGGCGGCCTCCGCCGAGGAAGGCGCGCCGCTTGCCGACAGGCTGGAGAAGCTTATCGAAGCCGAGCCAATGATGCGCGTATGGGCGGAGGATCCGCTTATGGCGCATTATCTTGAGATAGGGTCCTCAGAACGGATCAAGAATCTGCTAGACCTGTTGCGGCACGGCAAGAAGACGCTTCAGCGTCAGCTAGAGGCGAAGCTGCGCCCGACCGACAACATCAGCGCTGAGCCGCTTTCGGACGTCGAGCGCGCCAATCTCGCAAATGCGTTCGCCGGGCATTCCGTCAAGGAAGTATATGCCGTCAGGCGCGTTTACGAAGGCATGGGAACCCACTCGTCGTTTCTCGTGGTGCGCTGGGGCTTTCTTGCCGACGCCGGCAATCTCCTCGCTGCGTTCAACGAGGCGTTCGAGGATTACACTGTCGTTGCCGGCACTCAGGCGCTCTTCAAGCGCTTCGCCGAACTCGGCATAAAGCCGATACCGGTTCCAAAGAAGGCACCGAAGGAATGACCAGGCGCTCGACAGCGCGAATTTGGTAAAACTTATTTGCTTTTGCAGCCGAAATCCGCTAAACTATAAGGCCGTTTTGGAGGTATAGTCAATGCGGATTCTTACAGGTATTCAACCCTCGGGCAAATTGCACTGGGGAAACTACTTCGGCGCAATGAAAAATGCGTTCGAATTGCAGAAGAAAGGGGATGCTTTCCTCTTTATTGCGAATTATCACGCCATGACGACGGTGCGTGAAGGGGCCAGGCTGCGCGAAGCGACGCGCGACGTGGCGCTTGATTGGCTTGCCTGCGGCCTTGACCCCGAGAAGACCGTTTTCTACCGCCAGAGCGACGTCATGGAAGTGCAGGAGCTCGCATGGTTCCTCTCGTGCGTGACGCCCATGGGGCTTCTTGAGCGCTGCCACAGCTACAAGGACAAGCTTGCGCACGGCTTCGACGCCTCCCATGGGCTCTTCGCGTATCCCGTCCTGATGGCTGCCGACATCCTCATCATGCAGACGGACCTCGTGCCCGTTGGCAAGGACCAGAAACAGCACCTCGAAGTGACGCGCGACCTTGCGATCAAGTTCAACAACGCATACGGCGAGTGCTTCAAGATACCCGACGCGTACATTCCAGACACCGTCGCCACAATCCCCGGCACAGACGGACAGAAGATGTCCAAGAGCTACAACAACACCATCCAGCTCTTCGAGGATCTGAAGTCCATCAAGAAGAAGATCATGGGCATCGTCACCGACTCCACCCCCATGGAGCAGCCCAAGGAGCCCGAAGGCAACTCGATCTACGAGCTCTACAAGCTCTTCGCAACGCCCGAGGAGGCCGCTGAGATGGCCGCCAAGTTCCGCGCCGGAAACTACGGCTATGGCCACGCTAAGAAGGAGCTTTTCGCAATCTACGAGCGTACGTTCGCGCCGTTCCGCGAGAAGCGCGAGAAGCTGGCCGCCGATCCTGACTATGTGGAGGACATCCTAAAGGCAGGCGCCGCGCGCGCACGCGCCGAAGCCGCCAAGACAATGGACAAGGTGCGCGCCGCCGTTGGCCTCTGATCCCCGAAACCTCGAGACCTCGAAACCCCGAAACCTCGAAACTTCGAAACCCCGAAACTCTAACCCAGCCATGGCCCAGGCGGAACTTCTAGCAGACGACTACAAGGTGAACCTCGACGTGTTCGAGGGTCCGCTTGATCTGCTTTTGTATCTAATCCGCCGCGAAGAGCTGGACATCTACGACATCCCCATCGAGCACATCACGCAGCAGTACATGAGCTATCTCGACCTGATGCGCCAGCTGAACCTGGACGTCGCCGGCGAGTTCATCGTGATGGCCGCGACTCTCATGGTGATCAAGAGCCGCATGCTGCTGCCGGTGGAGCGGCGCACTGCAGACGAGACTCCCGACGAGGAATGGGTGGATCCTCGCCTCGACCTAGTTCGCCAGCTAGTGGAGTACAAGAAGTTCAAGGACGCCGCCGGCAAGCTCGGCGAATACGAGGCGCTGACGCAAGAGCGCTTCGACTATGGCGGCGGCCGCCCCAAATTCGAGAAGACTGCAGCCGACGCCGCTGACGCTCTATCGCGCATCGACCTGTACGATCTTCTCACTGCGTTCCAGGATGTTCTCTCGCGCCTTGCGGAAGTGCCGCAGGAAGAGCTCAAGGGCATGCGATGGAGCGTGCCCGACAAGATGGACATGATTCTCGAGCGCGCGCATTCCGACGGCCAGGTGGCGTTTTCCCATCTATTCAACGAGCGTTCCCCGCGCGGCGAGGTGATTGTGACGTTCCTTGCGCTTCTGGAGCTGCTGCGCCAGCATAGGATCATCGTGTACCAGAACGCCCATTTCCATGAAATAACCGTCCTGCCATCTAAGGAGATGCCGGACGACCAACCTCTTGAGGCCCCAGATGAATGGTGACGACGAACAGAACCTGACTTCTCCGCCGGAGCAGGGCGAGCAGCCTGCAGAGCAGAGCGCTGAACAGCCTGCCGAGCAGAACGGCGCGCCCGCTGTCAAGCCTGAGCCGGTGCGCCCGAAGGGTCCTCGCATTCCTCTGCCGGGATCTCTTCAGGAGATCGTGGGCGCGCTGCTCTTCGCGAGCGAGACGCCGCTCACGGTCGGCGATCTGCGTTCGTGCGTGAGGGGCGTTGCGCCAGACGAAGGCGACGACCCGGAAGTGATGTCCGTTTACCAGAGCTGCACCACGCGCGAGATCGAGCAGGCGCTGCGCGGTCTCGAGAAGGAGCTTGAGCGCAGCGGATGCGGATTCGTTCTCGTGTGCGCAGGCGGCGCGTACCGTCTGCAGACGGCGTCGCAGTGCGGGCGCTACGTGCGCGCGCTTCTCAAGCTTGACCGTCCGAACCGCCTCTCCCGCGCGGCGCTCGAGACGCTTGCGATCATCGCCTACCGCCAGCCGATCACGAAGGCGGAGATCGAGCAGATACGCGGCGTCGCCGTGGACACGATCGTGAAGTCGCTCGTGGATCTTCAGCTCGTGCGCCTTGTGGGACGCAGCGAGCTGCCGGGCCACCCGTTCCTCTATGGCACGTCGCCTCTCTTCCTGGAGCACTTCGGCCTCGCCTCGCTCAGCGAGCTCAACGAGATCGATCCCACTCTGCAGCGCTCTAATCCGCGCGAGCGCGCAAAGCTCTTCGTGAAGGAGAAGAAGCCCGACCAGCCAACGCTTGAAGACGCCGCGAAGGAAGCGGCGGCGAAGGAGGCAGAGGCTGCCGCAGCGAAGGACGCCGGGGCGAATGAAGGGGCGCCGGGCGGCGAAGCCGCGGAAGGCGAGCCGGCGAATGGCGAGGCGCAGGATGAGGTGACGCCGCGCGAGCGCGTGGCGTTCCGTCCCGACGACGAAGAGGAGTTCGTGGACGACGCCCCAGACGCGTTCGACGACGACGAGCCACTAGCGGGCGACGACGAATCGCTCGTCGACGATGACGACGAGTCGCTTGTGGACGATGACGACGACGATGGCGATGATGATGATGGCGATGACGACGGCGAGACCGCCGAAGGAGACGATGATGAAGAAGACGAATAGGCTGTGCCCGCTTCTCCTGTGCGTTTTTGCGGCAGTGGTGTGCGGCTGCAACAAGGGACCTTCGCTTGCGGAGATCGAAGACCGCGAGCGCGCGTCGCGTCTCTACACGAACGCGATGGAGGATCTGCAGGCGGGGCGGCTCGACGCGGCGATAAAGGGCTTTGAGCATGTGGTGCTGCAGGAGCCGAAGTCGTACTCGGCCCATTTCCAGCTGGCCACGCTTCTGCAGGACGTGCGCAAGGACTATGTGGGGGCGATCGTCCACTACAGGTACTATCTGCAGCTGCGCCCGAAGTCCGACAAGGCCACCGTTGCGCAGGACAGGGTGAAGCTCTGCGAAACGCTGCTCTCCGCCGAGATGGTCCGCAAGGCCGGCGGCAGCGCCTCGAACAAGCTTGCGGCCGACAATGAAAAGCTCACTGCGGCTTGCGACGAGCTCACAAAGAAGGCGAAGAAGCTCGAGGAGGATCTGGCAAAGGCCAACCGGCAGGTGACGGGCCTCAAGGCCGAGCTTGCCACAAAGACGCGGCTCGTGGCGAAGCTCGCGGAAGAGCAGGGGGCCGGCGCGGCTAAGAGCCCTGCGATAAAGGAGGCTCTGGCGGCGCTGGGCGAAGAGCGCGCCGCGGCCGAGAGGCGCAGGCTGCGTCCTACGGACGCGGAGCTGCTCGACACCGACGACGAGCCGGAGCGTCCACTCGGCGCCTCCGAAGAGCTCGCCAAGGTGAAGAGAGATCTTGCCAAGCTCGACGCCGAGCCAGCGCCGAAGCCGCCCGCGTCGGCCAATGGCGCGGTGGCGGGCGGCGCCTCCGCCAACGCGAAGCCGGTTGGACGCCTGCCGGTGATGGACGGCCTCATCGGCGGCCACCACCGGTCGCAGCGTCCGGCGCGTCCCGAGACGTACACCGTGCAGGAAGGCGACACCCTCTTCAAGATATCGCAGCGCTTCTACGGTTCGGCCAAGATGTGGCGCTCGATACAGGAGGCCAACCGCGCCATCGTTCCTGCCGACGGACGCCTGCGCGCCGGCCAGGTGATAAAGCTGCCGTAGCCCGTCTGGAGACATCCCGCCATGGCAGCACGCGCGACATCGCTATTCCGCAGAAGCCACGTCTGGTCCAGCGACGACGACGTGCCGTGGAGCATGGACGTTGACGACGGCTCCTCGCGCAACGGCGTTCCGCCCGGCAAGGTGGACGGCTGGCGGCTCATGCACTACTTCTCCGACAAGGGCTTCGGCACTCTCGCGCGTTCCACCAGACGCCAGCGGGTGCGGCGCCGCCAGACGCGTTTCCTCGCGACCGTGGCAGTGCTCTTCGTGCTGTGGTGCATTTTCCGATGTGTGTGATTTCAACAGAAAACTGAAAAAGCAAAGGACGCTCAAATGAACAGAACAAGATTGATTGCAACATTCGCCGCCGTGGCTGCATGCGCCGCCGCATACGCCCAGCAGCAGGACACCGCCGCCGCGCGTGCCGCATACCAGCGCGAGCAGGCTCTCGCAGAGGTTCCTCGCCTCGTGCAGCAGTTCGACATCCTTAGCCAGAACCAGGACGAGATCGCGCAGCGCCTCGTCAAGCTCGAGGGCGCCGACAACACCGGCGGGCTCCGTTCCGAGATCGACGCCCTCCGCGCCGAGATCGCCGAGCTTCGCGCCTCCATCCGCCGCGAGCAGGACGCCATGCGCCGCGAGATCGTGACCGACCTTGCAGGCCGCATCACGAAGCTCACGCCTCCTCCTCCCCCTCCGCCGGCTCCTGCGCCTGTCGTCGCTCCTCCTGCGGCGGTGACGAGGCCAGCGCCCCCGCCGCCTCCCGCGATCGGTCCGCACTACGAGTACGTGGTCGAGAAGGGACAGACGCTCTCCTACATCGCCCAGGGCTTCGACACCACGGTGCCCAAGATCCTCGCCGCCAATCCCGGCCTCAAGCCGAACGCGCTGCGCGTGGGCCAGAAGCTGATAATCCCCGCTGAGGAGAAGCCCGCGCCCAAGAAGTCGCAGCCTTCGCATACGCGTCCACGCCGGTAATCAACTCATTGCGCATCGCCATGAACTTCTTCTCGCCATTGCCGCATCGTCCGGTGACGCTTCCTCCAAAGGAGGTCGACCGCCGCTTCACCTTCATGCGCTACCGCCAGGTGGCCGTGATGCTCGTGGTGTACGCGCTCTTCTACGTGTGCCGCCTCGCGTTCTCGGCCACGAAGACGACGCTCATAGAGCAGAACATATACTCCGCCCAGGAGTTAGGGTACGTCGGCGCGGCGATGCTCTGGGCATACGCGATAGGCAAGGTGGTCAACGGCTTCCTCGCGGACCACGCCAACGTGAAGCGCTTTGTTGGATTCGGGCTCTTCATCACCGCATTCGCCAACATGCTGGTAGGCTTCCAGATGCCGGCGGTGGTGCTGATCGGGGTGTGGTTCGTGAACGGATTCGCGCAGGCAAGCGGCGCGCCGTGCTGCGTGGTGTCGCTGTCGCGCTGGTTTGCGAAGAAGGAGCGCGGCACGTTCTACGGAATCTGGAGCTGCTCCAACAATCTGGGCGAGGCGATAGCCTATGTGCTCACAAGCGTGGTGATGGTCAGCGTGGCCAAGACGTGCGGCGTGGACTGGGGATGGCGCTCGGGTTTCTGGGGAGCGGCGTTCTGCGGCTTTGTTGGCATAGGCCTCATCGCGATGTTCTTCAAGGACTCTCCCGAGAGCGAGGGTCTTCCGTCCGTGGCCACATGGAAGAACGAGCCGGTGGACGCCAGCGAGAAGGCCGCCGCGGGCGACGTGAAGAAGGGCCAGCGCCTCGCCTTCACGAACTGGGCCGTGTGGATGATCGCCATCTCCGGCGGACTCTTCGCCGCAAGCCGCTACGCCATCATCGACTGGGGCATCTTCTTCCTCGAGGTCAAGAAGGGCTATCCCAACACGACGGCGGCGTCGATCATCACGCTCAACTCCATCGTGGGCGCTGTGTCGTCGTTCCTCTCCGGGATAATCTCCGACCGCTTCTTCAAAGGCAGCCGCAACGAGCTCGCCCTCATCGCCGGAATCATGAACGTGACCGGCCTTTCGCTGATGATGCTCGTTCCTGGCCAGCACATGTGGGTGGACGTCACGGCTATGGTCCTGTTCGGCCTTGCCGTGGGCATACTTCTCACCTTCCTCGGCGGTCTGATGGCAGTTGACCTCGTGCCGCGAATCGCAGCTGGCGCGGCGCTCGGCATCGCGGGCCTCGGCAACTACATCGGCGCCGGCCTGCAGAGCATAGTCTCGGGCTACTTCGTGACAAAGGACGCCGTCACCGGAAAGCCCACGCTCATCTCGCACACTTTCGCGAACGGGTATACGCTCGACTACATAGCGATATTCTGGATAGGCATGGCGCTTCTCTCGATGCTGTGCGCTCTCTCCGTCTGGCACAAGCGCCCCAGGTAGCCGGATATTCTCCACGCGCGGCCCCGTGTTTTTTGCGCACAGGCATGGAGCCGCAGAGGCGTCATTACGACATTGTGACATTGTGGAACGATGTCATTGTGGAGTTGTGGCATTCGAAGTCCCCAATATATTGTGACATGTTTTGATTTAGACTTGATTTTCTGTCTGCGGTTTAGTAAATTATCATCCATCTTCCATATGAGGAAGAGTCAAGATTGGAATAAAATGAAGAAGAAGCTGTTGATAGTGGAATCGCCTGCGAAGGCGAAGACGATCGGGAAATACCTTGGAGACGAGTTCACCGTGAAGTCGTCGGTGGGGCATGTTCGCGACCTGCCGAAAAAGGGGCTGTCGATAAAGATCGCCCCTGCGGACCCGCCGGAAAGCGGATGGACCTTTACGCCGAGCTACGAGGTGTCGCCCGGCAAGGAGAAGGTTGTGGAAGACCTGCGCCGGGCGGCGAAGTCCGCCGACGAGATATTCCTCGCGCCTGACCCCGACCGCGAGGGGGAGGCCATAGCCTGGCATCTCGGCGAGGTGCTTTCGGACGTCACCAAGGGCAAGGAAGTCCACCGCGTTACGTACAACGAGATCACCAAGGGCGCAGTGCGCGCGGCCGTGGAGCATCCCGGCGAAATCAATCTTGCCCGCGTGGACGCGCAGCAGTCGCGCCGCATCCTCGACCGTCTCGTCGGCTTCAAGGTGTCGCTTCTGCTATGGAAGAACCTTCCCTACGGCCATTCGCTGAGCGCAGGGCGCGTGCAGAGCGTTGCGCTGCGCCTTCTCGTGGAGCGCGAGCGCGAGATCGCCGCGTTCAACCCAGTAGCATACTGGATACTCGGCGTCGAGGCCACCAAGGGCACCAAGGACACCTCGTTCGTCGCCAAGCTCTCGCGTCTCGACGGCGCCAAGCCCGATGTGAAAAGCCAGGAGCAGGCCGCCACGTGCGTGGACGACCTCGACGGCTCGTCGCTGCGCGTCGTTTCTGTGAAGACGCTCGCGAAGTCACGCCACCCGTATCCGCCGTTCACGACTTCCACGCTCCAGCAGGCCGCCTCCAGCGTGTGCGGCTTCTCGCCGCACCGCACGATGTCCATCGCCCAGAAGCTGTACGAGGCCGGTCTCATCACATACATGCGAACGGACAGCGTGAACGTGGCGAAGGTGGCGCTGGAAGCGGTCAGGGCGCAGATCGGGAATGAGTTCGGCGCTGGCTACCTGCCCGACAGGCCGAATTTCTACAAGTCGAAGGCCGGCGCCCAGGAGGCGCACGAGGCCATACGCCCCACGGACGTCTCGAAGAAGCCTGGCACCCTCGAGCTCGACGCCTCCGCAAACAAGCTCTACGACCTCATCTGGCGCAGGTTCGTTGCCTCGCAGATGGCGGATGCGCGTCTTGCCCAGCGCACCGTGGGCCTTGAGGCCGACAAGGACGGCCTTCGCCACTCGTATCTCTTCACGGCCTCGACGACGGCGGTGGAATTCGACGGCTTCCTCGCCGTCATGAAGGCCCCAGCCACCAGGAAGGCCAAGGACGACGCCGACGACGAGAGCGACGAGGTGAAGTCGCTTCCGCCGCTCGCCGAGGGCGAGAAGCTCGTCGCGGCCCTCTGGCTCTCGGACCGCAAGGAGACGAAGCCGCCGCCGCGCTACTCCGAGGCCGCTCTCGTGAAGGCGCTGGAGGAGAACGGCGTGGGCCGGCCCTCCACGTACGCCCAGACGATCGAGGTGCTTGTGGACAGGCAGTACGCCACGCGCGAGGAGCGCCAGCTCGTGCCCACGCAGCGCGGCATGGACGTCAACGACTGGCTGGTGAAGAAGCTCGAGCCGCTCTTCAACGTGGGCTACACCGCCGAGATGGAGGCCGACCTCGACAAGGTGGAGGAGGGAGAGGTGAAGGGCAACGGAATGCTCTCCGACTTCTACCGCAAATTCTCCACGTGGATGGAGGCCGCGAAGGAGCCACCGCCGCCAACCGACAAGTTCGACCAGCTCTTCGCGCTTCTAGACGAGGTTAAGAACTGGCGCGAGCCGGTTAAGAACGGAGCGCGTGTCTATGACGACCACGGTTTCGTCACGTCGCTGCGCAAGCAGCTGGCGGAGAACAAGGTGGCTGCGTCTGAACGGCAGCTCATGGCTCTTGTGAAGCTGGTGGTTGCGTACCGCGACCAGATCCGCGACGGCGAGATACGCATCATCGACCTAGGATACGGTCCTGAGCTGGACCGCGTGAAGAACGCTCCTTCCGAAGACCTCGTGAAGTGGTGCTTCCAGACGATCGACAGAATCGGCGGGCTCTCCAAGAACCCGTTCCTCAACTCCCTGCGCGAGCAGGTGGACCGCGGCAGGCTGCTCTCGCCCAAGCAGTTCCAGATACTCGCCCGCAGCGTGGGCGAGAACGCCGGAGCGCTCGACGACGCCGACCAGGTGCGCGCCCGCCTCGCGCCGTACGTGCCGGGCGGCTTCGAAGTGGCCGACACCGACCCCGCAGTGCCCGGCATACTGAAGCTGCTCGAGAGCGTGACGGAGTGGAAGGAGCCCGTCCGCCGCGGCCGCCGCACGTACAACGACGCCGAGTTCGTGGCGTCGCTTCGCGACCAGTATGCGCGCCGCAGCTCGCTCTCGCCGCGCCAGGTGCTCGCTCTCAGGCGCGTGTGCGTCAACTACCGCAGCCAGATCCCCGACTTCGAGCAGATGGCCGACCGCCTCAGCCTGCGCGAGCTGCCGCGCATGGAGAAGGTGGGCGACGCCGAACGCGACGCCAAGAAGGCGGCGCGCGCCGAGCGCCGCGCGAAGAAGGCCCGTGACGCATGAAGCCGGCGGAGACCGCGGCCGTGAACCATGCGGCGCACGACGATCCCGCCGTGCGCCGATTCCGGTCGCATCTCCTGTCCGAGCGCAACGCATCCGCCCACACAGTGGCGGGATACGAGCAGGACATCGCCCAGTTCGCCGCGTTCCGATGGGGCGCCGACGCGCAGCCTCCGTTCGCATGGGAGCGCATCGGGCAGGAGGACGCCCGCAGCTTTCTGATGGCGTTCGCCCGCGAAGGCGCCCGACCCGCCACCACACGGCGCAAGCTCGCCTCGATGCGCTCGTTCTTCAAGTACCTCCAGCGCGAAGGCGCCGCCGCGGCGAACCCGTTCGCCGGCCTGCGCGGCCCCAAGCTTGCGAAGCCGCTGCCGAAGGTGCTGACCGTCGACGAGGCGAAGCGCTTCGTCGAGGCGCCGGCGAACGATCTGCGCCAGCGCCTTGCCGCCGGCGAGAGGCTTTCGCCGGAAGGCGTGTATTCAAGGCTCAGGGACTCCGCCATATTCGAGGCTCTATACTCCACCGGATGCCGAATATCCGAGGTGATGGGCCTCACATGGGGGCAGATCGACTTCAGGTCCGGCGGAGTTGTGGTGACGGGCAAAGGCTCGAAGCAGCGCCTGTGCGTGCTCGGGGCGCACGCGCTCAAGGCTCTTGGCGAAGCGCGCTCGAAGGCGGACGAGATATGGCCGGGAAGCGCGGAAGATGCGTCACGCCTCTTTCTCAACGAGCGCGGCCGCCCGCTCACCGCGCGCGACGTCGAGCGGCGCATGAAGGTGTGGCTCGCCGCGGCCGACCTTCCCTCGGACCTCACGCCGCACAAACTGCGCCACACGTTCGCCACGCATCTGCTCGACTCCGGCGCGGACCTAAGGAGCGTGCAGGAGATGCTCGGCCACGCATCGCTTTCCACAACGCAGATCTACACGCACGTCTCGATCGAGCGCCTCAAGGACGAATACGCGAAGTCCCACCCGCGCGCATGATTTGTCCGCCAGAGCGCGTCTTCGCTTGCCATCTCATGGGGCGATATGGTAAGATTGCTCTGCCATGAGAACAACAGCCACCATTCTTCTTGCCGCGATGGCGGCAGCTGCGTACGCGTTCGCTCAGAACGCGGTAAAGGCGAATGCCGAGTATCCCGAGTTCTACAACGGGGATTCGGCGAAGGGCATAGACTTCGTGCAGTCGATAAAGGTCCTTGCGCCGCGCCAATGCTCGAACGTGAAGGGCGACGTGACGGTCGTCTTCGAGGCGAAGGGCATGACGCGCGTTCTGGCGCGCTGCTGGAAAGGCGGAGGGGAATGGGGTGCCGACGCGGTGCTTGCCGACGTGAAGCTTGGCGAGGACGCGCGCGGAGAGTTCGTGTTCCATGCCGACCGTTTCCCCGCTGGGCCTACGACCATCCGCCTGCAGGCGATCGACGGCAGGGGGCGTCAGGACTATTGCGAGCTCCAGCTCTACAATCTCGGCGGAGTATCGTGGAAGCAGGGAATCCCGAATAGCGATCCGCCGGGCGCGAAGGGGATGAAGCTCGTCTTCAAGGACGACTTCGACGGCCCGCTCTCGATCTCGCCCGATGGACGCGGCGCGAAGTACGCCGCGCACAAGACGGGCGGCGGCGACTTCAGCGGCTGGCCGTTCAGCGATCCTGAAGGCGACTGCCTGCCTTTCGGCCAGCAGGGCACGTATCTGCGCATCCACGCCTCGAAGCCGTTCGGAACAAAGGGGCGCACTGGCATTCTATCGTCCATTCGCCCGGACGGCACGGGCGTAGCGGTGCCCGTTCCCTCATACTTCGAATGCCGCCTCATGTGCCATTCGGCGCCGGGAAGCTGGGGCGCGTTCTGGACTCTTTCGAAGGGCACTATCGGAATGAAGAAGGACGATCCGAGGTATGAGATCACGAAAAGCGCCGGATGCGACGAACTCGACGTGATCGAATGCTACGGCGGATATGGTCCCGGAAATCCGAACCACGGCGGACGCTACGGCGTGACAACGCACTGGTGGAGGCAGAAAGACATGGGCAAGGCCCCTCATGCGTTCCCCGACGCGCTGAAGATGGCGGGCGGCTCGTCGTGGAGCTGGACGTTTCACACCTACGGCCTCGCTATCACCGAGACCGACACCATCTACTACTTCGACGACGTCGAGGTGCTCAGGCATCCTACCGGTCCAGTCAGCAGGTCGCAGGACACATGGTTCCTGATAAACTACGCAATCTCCGGCATCAGCGGCTGGCCGTACGACGTTGAGCGCTACGGAAACGAGAGCGACATGTGGGTCGACTGGGTGCGAGTGTACTGCGGAAAGGAGCTTCCGAAGGACTTCGGCGAAATCCCAGTTGTAGGCGTCAAGGGCACAATCGGGGTGAGCTTCACAAGCGGCAAGCACGACGACGCCGTTCTCCGCGAATGGGACATCGCCGGCGATCTAGAGCGCGCGCAGTCCGGCTGGAACAACGTCAAGGTGGCAGGCGGTGCAAAGACTGGTGATCTTCGTGACTCATGCGGGGTCGCCACTTCTGCCGCCGTCACGCTCGGCAAGGGCGCGCAGCACGAGTGTTGCGAGGGATGGGGGTTCGGCGGGGCTGATTTGCGCCTGCACCGCGGCGCCCTAAGGGACGCGCCGTTTTCCGTATCCGGAGTGCCGTTCGCAAAGTACGACCTCGTTGTCCATCTCGGCGCGGGCGTCAACGGATGGAAAGGAGACGTCATGCTCCTCAACCGCGCCGGGGAGGAGATCGGCGCGCGTGCGGTTAACTTCGGCTGGATTGGGAACGGGCGCTACGTGGAGGCGACGCGCGAGAAGGGCACCGACTCCGACAAGGCGGACTGCGTGGTCGTGTTCCGAGGGCTGACGGAACGCGAGTTCTCCGTCAAGACGGTGCATCGCGGAGGCAAGGGCGCCGCCTCGGTCGCAGGCTTCCAGATCGTCCCACGTGGCAAGCGCGCAGACAGTTGACGGTGTCATGATTCCAGTTCCGGCTTGCGGGCACGGGGGAGATTTTGATATATTATCGTCAAAGCAGAAAATGAAGCTTAGCAAAGTCATGTCAAAAGGAGAGGTGAAATGAGAAGAACAGGTTTGATTCTGGCGTGTGCGGCGCTGTGCGGCCTCGCGCATGGCGTGGAGTTCACGCTCGGCGTGGGCGCATACGAAGGAAGGGCCGCGTTCAAGCAGCTGCGCGTAGTGGACGCATCGGGCAAAGAGGAGTATTCGAACGACTTCGCCTCGCCCGACTCGGTGAAGGGCTGGATTCCCGCCGGGCGCGGCGAGTGGAAGTGCGGCGGCGGAACCCTGGAGCAGACGTTCAACGGGCTTGGACGCGAGGCGGCGACGCTGTCGATCCCTCGGAAGTTCCGCAACGTCACGATCACTATGAAGGCGATGCGCGTGGACGGCAAGGAGGGCTTCATCGTGCCCACCGGCAAGATCAACGTCAGCGGCGGCGGCGAATGGGTGATCTTCGGCGGCTGGGGCAACACGTCCCACGGAATCGAGCAGCCGCCGTTCGCGCACAGGACGACTCCCGGATCGATCGAGAAGGGGCGCTGGTACGACGTCAAGGTGGAATGCGCGGACGACCGCATCCGCGCGTGGCTCGACGGCGAGCTCGTGATGGAGTCGTCTGCGCCCGTGGACACGTCGACGCGTCCTGCGGCGGTCGCGCCGGTGAAGAACGCCAAGACGCGCAAGTACAACCCGATGATTTTCGGCCACTTCATCGAGCACTTCGACACGCAGGTGTACGGCGGCATCTTCTGGCCTCAGCATCCGCTCTCCGACGAGGACGGCTTCCGCAAGGACGTGATCGAGGCGCTTCGCGACATCAAGTGCCCCATCGTGCGCTGGCCCGGCGGCTGCTACGTCTCTGACTACCACTGGAAGTGCGGCGTGGGCCCCAACCGCCAGCCGATGTGGAACAAGGCGTGGGCCGTGGAGGATCCCAACACCTTCGGCACCGACGAGTACGTAAAGTGGTGCCGCAAGGTGGGCTGCGAGCCGTACATCTGCACGAACGCGGGCACCGGCAACGAGGAGGAGATGAGCGACTGGGTGGAGTACTGCAACCTCAACATCGGCAAATGGGGCCGACAGCGCATAGCGAACGGCTACGAGAAGCCGCACGACGTGATGTACTGGAGCGTGGGCAACGAGAACTGGGGCGGGCACGAAATCGGCGCCAAGACCGTGGAGCAGTGGGGGCCGCTCGTACGCGAAAGCGCCAAGATGATGCGCGGCACCGACCGCCGCATAAAGCTCCTCGCCGCCGCATTGCCGGCGGAAAGCTGGACGCTGCCGCTTCTCAAGGCGGCGGGCCGCCTTCTCGACTACGTGAGCATACACGACTATTTCGTGTGGGGCAGGGGCGATACGCCGTACCTTGACTGCATGATGCGCACCGAAGCTCCCGAGGCCGACATCCAGCGCACGATCAAGACCCTGGAGAAGGCCGGATTCGGCGGCGGCAGGATCGGCATCGCGTTCGACGAGTGGAATCTGCGCGGCTGGTACCATCCAGGTCTCGGCAACTTCAGGCGCGGAGCGGTGATGAACTACAAGGAGCGCCGCCAGAACGACGTTGCCTCATACTACACGATGGCGGACGCACTCTTCTCCGCCTGCTTCCTCAACACGTGCCTGCGCCACTGCGACATCGTGAAGATGGCCAACTTCTCGCCGATCGTCAACACGCGCGGCGCGGTGTTCGTGCACGACAAGGGCATCGTGAAGCGCACGTCGTACCATGTGTTCTGGATGTACACGCATCTTCTCGAGGCGAATGTCGCGCCTCTTGCGATGGATTGCGGATCGCTCTCCAACGGCAGGACGAGCGTGCCCGTGCTCGATGCGGTGCTGACCGTTTCGGACGACGGAGCGCGCCGCGTTCTCGCCGTCGTGAACAAGAGCCCCGACAAGTCTGTGTCGTTTGACGTCGCCGCGCTCGGCGTGAAGTCAGGTTCCCTGAAGGCGACTGTGCTCGCGGGCGCCTCGCCCAACGACTACAACGACATCGGCGCGGAGAACCGCGTAGTGCCGGTCAAGACCGCGTTTGCGGTGAACGACGGCAAGGTGGCGCTTCCGCCGCATTCGCTAAGCTGCATCGTAGTATCTGAATAGCCAGCGTCTACTGCTGAGCAAGGAGAAGGCCATGCAAAGGACCATGAGAAACGCGGCGAGCATTCTTTGCGTCGCGGCGGCTTCGGCTGCGCTTTCGGCGACAGTGGACGAAGACGCAGTGTGCGCGGCGGCCGAGGCGTTCGTCTCGCGCGACGCCGTCGGCTCGGCCGTACTTCGGGGCACGACGGTGAAGTCGGCACGTGAGCGCGACGGCCTGTGGGTGGTTTCGCTCGCGCCCGCCGGGCACGTGATCCTTTCCGGCAGCGACCTTGCAGATCCGATCGTGGGCTTTTCGAAGAACGACTTCGCGGAGCCTGTTCCGGACTCGCCCGCCTACACTATGCTGAAGTGCTCCAGCGACGCATGCCGGGCAAAGGAGTCCGCTGGCGGCGAGCGGAACGCGAAGTGGAAGAGGCTTCTTGAGAAGGACGTTCCGCGCCTTGCGTCGCCTTCGATCGAGAACCCGGCGACCATTGTGGTGGAACCGTTCCTCAAGTCGCACTACAACCAGTGGCAGCCGTACAACGACTACACGCCGGTGTACGACTCGAGTTTGGACTCAGGAGTCTACCGCGGGCGCTGTCCTTGCGGGTGCGTGGCCACGGCCACTGCGCAGGGATTCCGCTATTTCCGCTGGCCTGCGCGCATAGACCGGGTGGAGACGTTCAATCACAGCTTCACCGACACGAACCAGACGGTGAAGACGTTCCCGTTGCGCTTTGAAGGGCATGTTCCGATAGACTGGAATTCGCTTGCATATGAATATGTCGACTCTACGCGCGTATGCGTGACGAATTTCTATCCCGGCGGATACAGCTGGTGGTGGGAAAGCAATTACGACCTGCGCGGAGGCGTGGCAGAGGCCGTGCGGTATCCCATAGCCCGCCTGATCATGTTCGCGGACGTTCTTGCGCGCATGTCGTTCAAGAGCAGCGGTTCCGGCGCTAGCTACAACACCGTTGCCGGCAACGCCATCGAATGGTACACCCAGGGACGCAACATCGACGCTACCACCGCGACAGACTTCTCGCAGGTTCTTTCCGACCTCCGCGCCGGCGTGCCGCTGCAGGTGTCGATTCCCGGGCACGCAGTGGTGGCGCACGGCTGGGCAAGCGACGGCGACTCCACCTACCTCTACCTCAACTACGGCTGGGGCGGCAGCGACGACGGATACTACAATCTCGATCCGTCGCAGAACGGCAGCCCGATCGAGGACATCCGCGTGGGCCACTACCCGCGCGCGAGGCCGCAGATCGATCCGCTGCCGAAGGTCAGCGGTACAAGTCTCTCGCTCAGCTGGCATTTTCCAGACTTCTACACGAACAAGCTCTCGGGATTCACGGTTGTGGTTTCCAGAACCGCCACCGAGACCTCGCAGTTCCTCGACGACTTCTCGTCCTCCTCCGGCACGTCGACGGGCGACAGCATCTACGTTGGCGAGGATTCGAGCGGATACGACGGCAAGCTCCTCTTCACCACGGCGAGGTATGCCGGCTCGTACACCTTCTCGCGGTCCCTCACTCTCACGTCGGCTTCCGTTCTCACGTTCAAGCTGCTGAGCTACTACACGCTTGGCGCCGTGTATGAAGTGCAGGCGCGATTCGACGGCGGCGAATGGGAGACTATCTGCACGCCGGGTATCGTGAGCACGGGCAATTCGGGTTGGAGCACGGAGCGTGTCTACCTCGGCGATCGAGGGGGAAAGACGGCGCAGTTCAGAATCAGAAACAGCAGAAGCGGCGGATCGTTCTACTCTTCGGGCAAGATACTTGTTGACGACTTCCGCGTCACGGAAGTGCTGATGCCAGAGGAACCGTCGTCGTATTCTTTCGACGGCAAGACGCGCAGCGTTAGAGTCTCCAGCCTTGCCCCAGGGGCGACGTACTCCTTCACTGTTGTGCCGCAGATCTCCGGAGCGCTCGTGGAAGGGGAGCCGTCGGAGACGATTACGGCGTCGATTGCCGGAGAGCGCAGAACGCCAATTCCCGGCGCGCAGACGTATGTCAGCGAGAACCTCTCGTTCTCTGCGTCGGACACGAGCGGCACATGGTCGTATGCGGGAACGGCTGTTGACGACACGACGGTTCTTGACAAGTCGCGTTGTTCGATTTCCGTGGCCATATCAGGCAAGTTGACCGCATCGTCGTCACTTTCGTTCGGCTGGAGCGCAAATAACTACTATGGGGAAGGATCGGACACTCTGACTGCGGTGTTCACTGCCGTTGACGGAACCGCTACAACGGTCTGGTCAACGACAAACGGGGCGAACATCGATCGGCAGAACGTAAGCATTCCGCTTGGCGGGTTCGCCGGGCAGTCAGGCAAGCTTGCGATTACATGCGCCCATTCCGGATCCTGGTATGTAGGCGACCAATATGGCGGGCGTCTGTATGCGCCGCGCGTCACAAACGTGCAGGTGCCGCGAGTGCCGGCTGTGGCGTGGAACAGCGAGACGCTTGTTGCGCTCGGGATGCCGGAGATACAGTCGGTGACCGCGACGGACGAGGGATTCTACGCCGAGTGCGGCCTGAACGTGACGAGATTCACGGTGCAGTGCTCAGAGAGCGTGACGAGCCTTGCGGCGCTGCCGAGCCATCTCGCGCTTGTGGGGGATGGGGACGTCTCCGTGACGGAGAAGGGCGGCGGCCGCTTCGTCGTGGCGGTGAGGCCTTCTGGAGTGACGGCGGCGAATGCGCGCTCGCGCATGATCCTCACGCTCGCCGCGACGGACGCGAACGGCACGACGGCGTACAAGGACCTGTCGCTTCGCTTTGCGCCAATAGAGGCGGGTCCTTCGGTGACAGTGAACGCGGAATCGGCATCCGGCGCGGGGCTGACGGTGGTGATTCCGTACGCATGGTTCGTGGAGAGCGGCCTTGCGTCCGAAGGCGCGGCGGACGAAGTGTTCCGCAGGGTGGCCCTTGAGGACAGCGACGGCGACGGCCAGCCCAACTGGTTCGAGTATGCGTGCGACACGGATCCGAAGAGCGCGGCCGACAAGCTCAAGTGCAGCATCGAGGTCGTCAACGGCGAGGGCAAAGTGACATACGAGCCGCGCTTCCTGCGCGAGGGATTCAAGGCGGTGATAAGAGGCGCCGACGACCTTCGCGCGGCAGAGTGGACCGAAGTGACCACCGAGACATCTCCGCTTCATTTCTTCAAGGTCGTCATCGAGAACGAGTGAACTCCGAAAGGAACAAGGCAATGAACGCAAAGACCGCTCATGGTACGCAGCGGGGACCGAATCGGTTCCTGCTCCTGGCTGCATTCTCGACTGCGCTCTCCCTCTCGCAGTCCGCAGGCGCGGCGTGGTTCGGATGGAAGGGCAGCGCCTCTTCGCCGAGCTACTGGAACGTCCAGGACAACTGGTACATCTCCGGCAGCAACTGGAGCAAGTTCGAGACCGACACCTGCAACTACAATGTGAACCCCGTTCCCTCCGGCAGCAACATCTTCGTCGCCGGCTGGGACAACGTGATAACGTTCCAGGCGAACAGCACGCTGTCGGGTCCGCTGCAGTTCTGCGCCGGCTCGGCGTCGAATCCGGTCAAGTTCGTCGCGCAGGACGGCAGCGCCGACTACGGCATAACCTCTGCAAAAGACCTGAACATCAACTGCGACAACAACTCCCCCGACCCATGCCTTGAGATACAGTCCGGCAAATACCAGTTCTACAACGTGAACGTGGCAAACACATCAGGCAATCCCGGCACGTTGAAGGTGACCGGCGGCGAGCTGATCGGAAGCTACATCACCGTAGGCAAGAACGGAACCGGATATCTTGAAATCGGCGACGGCGGAAAGGTTTCGCAGACGTACAGGTATCTGACCATCGGCGGCAGCGGCAACGGAACAGTCACGATCAAGCAGGGCGGCACCTACGAGAACATCAACGGCAACGGTAACATAACCATGGCCAACGGCGCCTCGGAAGGCACTCTCAATATTGAGGGTGGCATGTTCGTCACGAAGGCCGATTTCATGCTTAACTACGGCGCGGCCGCGAAGAAGTCGGTCGTCAATGTCACGAAGGGCGGCGTGCTTACGACGAAGATTCTGCGCCTCGTGAACGTCGGCACGGGAGGCGGCACTGTGACGCTCGACGGCGGAACGCTGCGGGCCTACGCGAGCGAGGCCGGCTTCGTGCAGGCCCACGCGAATCTCCACATCTACGCCGGCGCGAATGGTGCAATCATAGACCCCAACGGCTTCATCGTCACTTTTGCCGAGGACATCGAGGACGCTCCCGGAGCGGTCGGAACCGTCACCTTCAAGGGAGGCGGCACGATCACATTCACTGGAACGCCGAGCCACACCGGCGGGACGATCTGCGAGGCGGGAACAGTGCTCGCCCTCACCACGGCCGTGAAGACCGCGCTCGTTGCGCATCCTGTCACGGTGGCGATCCCCTCAGGCGGCGTCGGTGACGGCCTGTCCGTGCTGGAGATCACGGACGGCGGCACGTTCACGCAGGCAGAGGTCAATGCCATCTCGCTTTCCGGCAACGACAACGGCCGCTACGCGCTCGTGCTGGCGGCGGATGGCACGAAGGTCGTAATATCCGACACGTTCGCGGGCGAGTACGTGTGGAACGGCGGAGCATCAGGCGCGTCGTGGAATGCGTCCGGCAAATGGACGAAGAACGGCGTTGCGGGCGACTGGTACAATGCCACGGCGGCGGTGTTCGAGAACGCCGGTGACGCGGCGACGGTCAATTCGGACATTACGGCGGCGTCCGTGACGTTCCGCGCGGACGCCACGATCACCGGCACCGCCACGCTTTCCGCCGCGGAGGTGGCGGTTTCCGGCGGCGTTTCGGCAACTATCTCGCCGGCGATGTCCGGAGCGATGGAGAAGACGGGGCCAGGAACGCTCACGCTAGGCTCGAGCCGGGCGGACGCGACGACGATCGCCGATGGAACGCTCGCGTTCTCCGGCGCGGGCGTGACGGCGGACTGGGCCAAGCTCACGCTCGGCACCGACGCCGACAAGCCCGTTGCGCTCAAGTTCGAGAACGGCGCCACTCTCGCGTCTTCGGTCGACAACCTCTACATCGGCAGGATCGATGGCGGAACGACGGAGCTCTACAAGGACGGCGGCGATTGGGACGTGACGTGGAACATGGTGCTCGCCGACGCCAGAAACGCCACGACGAGGTTCTGCCATCGCGGCGGAACGCTGACGCTCGCAAGATACATCCGCGTGGGCTTCAACGCCGAAAGCGACAGCGGCGAGGTGTGCTTCGAGATATCCGGCGGCACGGTCACGAACACGGCGTCGTCGGGAAGCGGGTACATTTCCATCGGCGACAGCGGCAAGCCGGGATACAGGGGCGTGATGACGGTGAAGTCGGGCGGAACGTACGGCGCGGCCGCGAGCTTCATCGTCGGCTACAACGCCTCGGGAACGCTGAACGTCGAGGGCGGAACCGTATGCGCAGCAGACGGCACGGCCTTCATCTGCTACGGCTCAGGCTGCACGGAGGGGGAGGCCTGCGCGATCAACGTGACAGACGGCGGAACGATGATCGTGAACTCCGTGCGCTACGGAGCGAGCGACACACTCTTCGGAACGGCGAACGGCACGCTGAAGCTTGACGGCGGCACGCTCAAGGCAGGCAGCTCGGGGCTGGCGGTTCCCGCCCACGACAGGCTGACCATGACGGTGGCCGAAGGAGGCGGCACGATCGACGCGAACGGCAAGTCTGCAGCGATCGACGAGACGATCTCGGGCGCAGGCGCAATGACGTACAAGGGCGGCGGCACGGTGACGCTCGGCGTGGCGCCGGTCTATTCCGGCAAGACGACGGTGGAGGTCGGCACCACGCTCGTTGTGCCTGCCGCCATTGCGGGCGCGAACCTAGTGTTCGTCGTTCCCGAAGGGCTAGCGACGGGATTCTACAAGGTCGTTGCGGTCACGGGCGGCGGAGTGTTCGCGGACGACGTCCTTTCGTCGGCGACGCTGCCCGAGGGGAACCTCCGATTCATGCTGAACGGGGAGAAGAACGAGATATGGTGCGCGTATTCGGCCGCTGCCGACGAGCATGTGTGGGTGGGCGGCGCGAGCGGCAGCCTGAACGAGGGGTCGAACTGGCTTTCGGGGAACGTGCCGCCTAGCGGCACCGCCTTCATCGCCGACGTCTCCGAGGCGTCGCTCGTGAACCCCAACGGCAGCGGATTCGGCGCCACGAAGATCGTCGTTCCGCCGAACTCCGCGCCCGTCAGGATCTCAGGCGCGAAGTTCGCCGACGTTGTCTCCGTGGTGAACAATTCGACGAGCCAGGTGGAGTTCGAGAACGCAGTCGAGTTCTCCGGCAACATCGACGTCGTGCAGAACACGGGCGCGGTCAAGTTCACCGGCGGCGCCTTCGGAGTGAAACTCGCCCGCGCGACCGACATCCACGGCACCTACACCTTGACCGTGTCGGGCGACCATACCGAGATCGGCGGCACGGTTGTGAAGAGCGACGGAGTGTACCTTCTTCCCAACGCCTGCTTCTTCAAGCACAACGCCGACTTCTCCGTGGAGGCCGGCGGACGGGCCGAGGTGATGAGCGCGAAGATCAACAGGAGTTCCGAGGCGCATCTTCTCGGCACGCTCAACGGCGAGTTCAAGGTGGCGGACGAGTTCGTTGTCACTGGCGGCGGAAACATCACGCACTACACCGCCGGCGGAAGCGGAACCTTCGTCGTGGGCAGGATAAGGCCGATTCAGAACACCTACATAGTTCCGATCGGCGACGGCAGGACGATCTTCGGCTCCGGTGGAATCCTGCGCGGCGCGGGATACTTGCGCGTAAGCAACTCGGGCTCGCATGAGCTTGGCGCGTGCGCCGACTGGACGATGTGCTACAATGAGCCTGGCGCGAACAGGGACACGGGCAACTTCGCGATCTACAAGCACAGCAGCTCCGGGCAGACCATCGTCACGTTCGACACGACGGACTACTACGACGGCGCCGTAGGGCGCACGATCACGTGCGAGGCGCCGATCGGCGCGGCGAACGCGGAGTCCGCGGTGAAGTTCAAGGTGAACGTGAAGGGAATCGGCAAGTTCGTGTTTGCGAACACTTCCAGCGGCAACATCTTCTCCGGAGGGCTGACGGCGCAGGATTCCGCGACGGTGGAGGTGATGGCCGACGCGTGGCCGGGAAAGGGGGCGGTGGCGCTGGAAGGCGCATCGACGCTCAAGATGCACGTAGGGGGCGAGGAGAGAGCCGGCGCGGTGAGAGTGGGGAGCAATGCGACGCTCGAGGTAGGAGAGTCCGGCACGGCGAAAGTGGGGGCGCTTTCGCTTGCGGACGGCGCAACGCTCGCGTTCAACTTCACGGACGCGGCTGCGGCGCCGGTTCTTGCCACTGGCGGCGCCACGCCTGCCGGAACGGTCAACGTGAAGATTTCCGGCGTGACGCCCAGGCCGAAGAGCTTCCTCCTCACGACTGGCGGCGGGTTTGGCGGCGATGCCGTGACGGTCAACCTGGCGGATGGCCCGAAGGGCACCAAGGTCAGGGTGAACGCCGACGGCAACCTCGAGGCTGTCGTGACGGTTGGCATCTCGATAATGATAAGGTAGAGCATTCTCTGCCGCCGCGGCGCCAGGCCAGTTCACATTTGCGCCCCATGGGCGCCCGATTTGTGGTATAATATCCAGTCACATGGGCATTTGGAATCTACTTGAACTGCAAACTGAAAGGAAAAAAGAAATGAACAGACGTGAATTTCTCGCCGCAGGTGCGGGCGCGACTCTCGTGAGCGCGTTGTCCGGATGTGCGACGGGCGCAGCATGCTGCTGCAAGAAAGGATGCGAAAAAATGACAAACAAAGACTTCTACATCGGCGGAACGTTCGACGAGAACGGCATCAACCACGGCGGCAAGTTCGACACCGCCAAGGCCACGCAGGCCTACTTCGACCTGTTCAAGAAGCTCGGATATCCCGTTTATCCCGCGCTTGCCGACGCCAAGCTCACCAAGCCCGGCCTTGGCTTCTGGGCCATCGACTTCGCGAAGAGCGACTTCGTCAAGTACGGCATGGGCGGAGTGATCTGGGTGGACGAGATCAAGGAGGAGTACTTCGGCCACGACATCTACCTGCTTCCTCTGCAGGCGCTTCCGGAGCACTGCCATCTGCCCGGCCCCGAGAAGGAGTACGAGGACATCTGGACCGGCCAGAAGATCAAGAAGGCGATCCCCGCCAAGATGGAGAGCTGGCTCGTGCGCTACGGCTGGGTGTACAGCTTCTCCGAGGTCGGCGAGCCCAATCTCGACCAGTTCCCCGAGGCGAAGGCCAATCTTTCCGAGCTCCTCTTCGACCACAAGGCCAACAAGCCCACGTACCTCAAGTCGCTCCACGTTGAGAAGTGGCTGCCCGACGGCGTGGCGCACAAGCTGCCCAAGGTTGGCTCGTGGCACTTCCTCATGGGCGGCACCGAGGGCGCGGTCGTCTCCGAGTTCGCCAACTTCCACGACGGCACGTGCAACCGCTTCACGGTGCCCGGCGTCGCTTTCTGACGTTCTCTAACAGACGCTTAACACAAGTTTGATATTCTCTTTGGCGGTCTTCCCGGGTGGGAGGGCCGCCAAAAGAAGCAACAATAAGGCTGCACGGACATGCTAAAGGTAGATAAACTCAAGAAGAGCTTCGGCTCGTTCGAGGCGGTGAAGGGCATTTCCTTCGAAGTCGCCAAGGGCGAGGTGCTGGGCTTTCTGGGGCCGAACGGCGCCGGAAAATCGACCACCATGCGGATGATAACGGGCTTCATCCCGCCCACATCCGGCACTGCCGAGATTTGCGGACACGACATAATCAAGGACCCTGTGGGCGCGAAGAGCGTGCTGGGCTACCTCCCGGAGGCAGCGCCGAGCTACCGCGCCATGACAGTATGCGACTTCCTCGCGTTCATAGCCAAGATACGCGGCTACAGCGGCGCCGAGGCGAAGGCGCGCGTTGAGAAGGCGATCGTTGACGCGAAGCTCACGGGCGTCGCTCGCCAGACGATCGAGACGCTCTCAAAGGGCTACCGCCAGCGCACATGCTTCGCGCAGGCCATCCTGCACGACCCGAAGGTGCTCATCATGGACGAGCCCACCGACGGACTCGACCCCAACCAGAAGTTCGTCGTGCGCGAGATGATCAAGAACATGGCCAAGGAGAAGGCGATCATCATCTCCACCCACATCCTCGAGGAGGTGGACGCCGTGTGCACGCGCGCGATCATCATCGCCAACGGCGAGATCAAGGCCGACGGCACCCCCGAGAAGCTCCGCGCCATGGACCCCAGCGGCAAGCTCGACGTGGTCTTCCGCAATCTCACGATGGAAAAGGAGGGCAAGTAAGCCATGTGCCCCAGCAAAGTAAAGACGGTCTTCGGGCGTGAGTTCAAGGCATACTTCGATTCGCCCGTCGCCTATGTGTTCCTTGTGGCGTTTCTCGTGCTCGCCGGGTTCCTCACCTTCGGCGTGGCGTTCTTCTACGAACGCCGCCAGGCGGACCTCACCCCGTTCTTCTTCTGGCATCCGTGGATGTACCTTCTGCTCGTGCCCGCGGCCACGATGGGATCGTGGGCCGAGGAGCGCAGAAACGGCACCATCGAGCTGCTGCTCACGCTGCCGATAACGCTCGGCGAGGCCCTTGTGGGCAAGTTCCTGGCCGCATGGACGTTCATCGGCCTCGGCCTTGCGCTCACGTTCCCAGTGGTGTGCACCGCCGCATGGCTCGGCAGCCCCGACTTCGGGGCGGTGTTCTGCGGATATCTGGGCAGCTTCCTCCTCGCGGGCGCCGCGACGGCGATCGGCATCTTCGCCTCGTCGCTCTCGCGCAGCCAGGTGATCGGCTTCGTGATCGCGCTTGCGATAACGTTCGCGCTGCTCATCATCGGCTTCGACCCCGTGGTCAACGCCGTCGCCAACTGGGGCGTGCCGGGAGGTGTGGTGAACGCCATCGCCTCGTGCTCGCTTCTGCAGCACTTCGACGCGATGCGCCGTGGCATGATCGACTTCGCCGACATAGGCTACTACGTGGGCATGATGGTGTTCATGCTCGCCGCAGCGCAGGTCGTGACCGACAGCCGCAAGGCGTCGTAGTTCGAAGTTCAAAGTTCGAAGTTTAGAGTTTTAGAGTTTGAAGGTTTTAATGCTATGAACAAGAAACTTACAGGAGTGGCGGGTCTCGCGGTCTTGGCCGTTGTGATCGGCGCCGCGAACATGATCCTCTCGAATCTGCCGCTGCGCGTCGACATGACGGGCGAGAAGCTCTACACCCTCTCGAAGGGGTCGAAGGCGGTGCTCGGCAAGCTCGAGAACGATGTGACGCTGAAGTTCTACTTCAGCTCCAGCTCGGCCGAGATGCCGATGCAGTTCAAGACGTATTCCCAGCAGGTGCAGAACCTGCTCAAGGAGTATGAGCGCGCTGGCAAGGGGCACGTCACGCTCGAGGCGTATGACCCCAAGCCCGACAGCGACGCCGAGGAGTGGGCGCAGCGCTACGGCGTGGAGCCGCAGAACGTGAACCCCTTCGGCCAGCCGGTGTACTTCGGCCTCGTGGCGGTGTGCGGCGAGCGCGAGGAGACGCTGCCGAGGCTGAGCCAGAAGACCGAGTCGACGCTTGAGTACGACATCACGCGCCTGGTGACGCGCGTGGCGTGGCCCGAGCGTCCGGTGGTGGGCCTGATGACGTCCCTGCCCGACGTTATGGGCAAGCCGCAGAATCCCATGATGATGCAGCGCCGCCAGCAGCCGCAGGGATGGGCCGTGTTCAACGAGCTCAAGAAGGACTACGAGGTGCGCGAGATCGCCGTTGACGCCGACAAGATCGACGACGACGTGAAGACGCTCGTGGTGCTGCACGCGAAGGACCTCTCCGAGAAGACGCTCTTCGCGATCGACCAGTTCGTTCTGCGCGGAGGCCGCCTCATCGCGTGCGTGGATCCGTTCTCGATCATGGACATGATCTCCAGCCGCCAGCAGCAGAACCCGATGATGCAGCAGATGGGCGGCCAGGACGGTCCCTCCACGCTCGGCAAGCTCTTCGACGCATGGGGCGTCACGTTCGACACGTCCAAGCTCGTGGCCGACCTCTCCGCCGCCACCAAGCTCAACGACGGCACCGGTCGCGCCGAGGACAATCCCGCGTTCCTCTCGCTTGACAAGAAGAACGTGGACGGCAAGGACATCCTCGTCTCGCGCCTCAGCCAGGTGCTGCTTCCGTTCTCCGGATCCTTCTCCTTCGCGAAGAAGGAAGGCATCTCCTTCGAGCCGCTCATCTTCTCGTCCAAGACCGACGCCTGCCTCGTGGACCGCTCGGGCGCGCAGTTCGGCATGGGCGCGATGCGCCGCGACCTCAAGCCCGACGGCGTGCAGCGCACCCTCGCCGCGCGCCTCTCCGGCACGTTCAAGACGGCCTTCCCCAAGGGGCCGGACTTCGTGGAGGGATCCACCAACGCCGTTCCCAAGGTCACGGCAGAGGGCAAGGGCAGCGTGGTGCTCTTCGCCGACTCCGACTTCCTGGCCGACGAGTTCTGCGTGCGCGTGATGAACACTCCCTTCGGCGTCATCGCCCAGCCGATGAACGACAACATCGTGCTCTTCTCGAACGTGATCGAGCAGTATGCCGGACGCGAGGAGCTCATCGGCGTTCGCTCGCGCGGTCCCTCCAACCGCCCGTTCGCGAAGGTCGACGCCCTCGAGGCCGAGGCCCTCAAGAAGTGGCAGGCCGAGCAGGAGAAGTTCGAGAAGGAGCTTGAGCAGACTCAGCAGCGCCTTTCCTCACTCCAGAAGCAGAAGAGCGGCAACGACCGCTTCCTCTTCTCGAAGGAGCAGCAGGAGGAGATCGTCAAGCTGCGCAAGACGCAGGCCGAGACTCGCCGCAAGCTCAAGAACGTGCGCAAGGAGCTCACGGCCGACATCGACCGCCTCGGCCTCACGCTCAAGGTGATCAACATCTGCCTCGTGCCGGCCATCGTGATTCTGCTTGGCTTGCTGCGCGGCCTCATGCGCCGCAGGCACTAATCTGGAGACTACTGAAATGACTACGAAGAATCTTGTCATCCTGGCGGCGGCCGCCGCAGTGCTCGGCGGCGCGGCCTACTACACCTCGAAGAGCGGCAGCGTCAAAGCGCCTTCGCTCGTCGGCAACAAGGTGCTGCCCGCGTTCGACCTTGCGGACGTGGCGCGCGTCGAGATAGGCGGCGAGAAGAAGCTCGCGCTTGCCTCGTCCGAGACCGGATGGAAGGTCGAGAGCCTCTACGGATATCCCGCCGACGTCACCAAGATCCGCGAGAACCTTCTCAAGCTGCAGGATCTGAAGGTGGGCCAGATGGCCACCGGCACCAAGATCGAAAAGCCGGCCGCAGTGGAGCTGAAGAACTCCGCCGGCAAGGCCATCGCGTCGCTCCAGCTCGGCGGCACGCACAACGCGAAGCCGAGGGGGCAGATGGCGCAGTTCGGCGGCGGCGGATATCCCGACGGACGCTACATGCTGTTCGAGGGCAAGGCCGTGCTGGTGAAGGACGCGCTCGACGCGTTCGACGGCGACCCGAAGAAGTGGGTTGACACCCGCATCTGCAAGGTCACCGCGTCCGACGTGACCGCCGTCACATACGCGAAGGGCGGCGAGACGGTGAAGCTCGCGCGCAAGGACGGCAAGTGGAATCTCGAAGGCCTCGGCGAGAAGGAGGAGCTCGACACGTCAAAGACGTATTCGCTCGACTCCGCTCTCAGCTATCTAGACCTGACGGGCATTGCCGATCCCAAGCGCACCGAGGCCGAACTCGGCTTCGCCACCGGAGCCGTGTACACCGCCACGCTGAAGAACGGAACCACCTACACCGCCAAGACCGGCGCCGCCAATGGCGCCGACCGCTGGTTCAAGGTGAGCGCCGCCTTCAAGCCCACCGGCACCAACGCCACCGAGAACGCGAAGCTCGAAAAGGCCGCCAAGGAGTTCAACGACACCGTTGGAAAGTGGACCTACTCCATCGCCTCCTACAGCGCCGACAACTTCTTCAAGGCCCGCAAGGATCTCGTGAAGGCCAAGGAAGAGCCCAAGAAGGAAGAGGCAAAGTCCGCCACCCCTGCGCCCGCTCCGGCGGCGAAACCCGCCCCTGCGCCGGCTAAGCCCGCACCTGTGCCCGCGGCGAAGCCTGCGCCAGCGCCTGCAAAACCGGCTCCGAAGATCGAATCAAAGCCGGTGGCAGTTAAGCCCGCTCCTGCACCTGCGCCCGCAGCGAAGCCTGCACCTGCGCCCGCAGCGAAGCCTGCGCCAGCTCCCGCGGCAAAACCTGCGCCAGCTCCCGCGGCAAAACCTGCTGCTCCTGCTCAAGCTCCAAAGCCTGAAGCGAAGAAGTAGGGAATGCTCGCTCGCCTATCAGTGCGCAATCTGGCCATCGTCGAAACGGCTGATGTCGAGTTCGGCGATGGCTTGAATGTAGTCACGGGCGAGACTGGTGCGGGCAAGAGCGTCCTGATGGGCGCTCTTGAGCTTGCGCTTGGCGCGCGCGCTGACGCCTCGGCCGTGCGCGACGGCGCGAAGGATGCGCGCATCGAGGCGGAGTTCCGCGACGTGCCGAAATCGGTGGACGCAGTGCTCGACGATGCCGGGCTGCCGGCCTGCGAGGACGGCGTTCTTCTCGTTCGGCGCACCATCGCCGCTTCAGGCGGTGGACGCGTTCACGTGAACGATGCGTCCACCACTGTGCAGACGCTGCGCGCGCTTGGGCGCCTCCTTGTGGACGTTCATGGTCCGAACGACCACCAGTCGCTTCTCGACGAGACTTTCCAGCGCGGCGTGCTTGACGCATACGGACGCATCGACCATGCTCCGTACGATTCCGCCTGGACTCGTCTTTCTGAACTCAAGTGTGAGCTGTCGCGCCTTCAGGGCGCTGATGGCAACGTCGCCGAGGAGACGGAGCGTCTGCGCTACGCGGTGGACGAGCTTGACGCCGCGAATCTATCCGCAGAAGACGACGACGATCTTTCCGCGCGCCATGCCGCGGCGGCTCATGCGGCCGAGATACTTGAATGCGCAAACGCGGCGACGGGACTACTCTCGGAAGGCGACGAATCTGCCGCGTCCGCTCTCATCGCCGCGAGCGCGCGGCTGCGCGACATCGCGCGCTTCCACGAGTCCGCCCGCGAATGGGGCGACGAGATCGAGCGCATTACAGTGCAGGTGCAGGAGCTTTCGAGCGGCATAGCTGAAAGCGCATCACGCCTTGACGCCGATCCCGAGACGCTTCAGGCCCTTGACGAGCGCCTTTCCCTTGTGCAGCGGCTGAAGCGGAAATACAACTGCCCAACGGCCGCGGCGCTTCTTGAGCTGCGCGACGAGCGCGCGGCGCGGCTTGCGGATCTCGAGGGCCGTGAAGAACGCATTGTGGAGCTGACTGGGCAGGTGGCGGAAGCGGAGAAGGCTGTTCGCGCTGCAGGCGCGGTTCTCTCGGCGGCGCGCAGAAAGGCGGCCGAGCGCCTTGCCAAGGCGATCACAAAGGAGCTGCACGGACTTGGATTCCTAAAGGCGGGATTCGGCGTGGCGCTGAGCGCGCGCGAGCCTGATTCAAGCGGATGCGACGTGGTGGACTTTCAGTTCGCGCCGAATCCGGGCGAGCCGGCACGTCCGCTCAGGGAGATCGCCTCCACCGGCGAGATTGCGCGCGTGATGCTGGCGGTGAAGGCGGTGGTGGCCGCGCATGACGAGATTCCCGTTCTTGTCTTCGACGAGATCGACTCCAACATCGGCGGCGAGGTGGGGCGCGCGGTTGGCGAGAGGCTGCGCGCCGTTGCGGCGCACCATCAGGTGGTGGCGATAACGCATCTGCCGCAGAGCGCGGTGTACGGCGAGAGGCATCTGGCGGTCTCAAAGACAGTGAGCGGCGGGCGCACGCGTTCGACGGTGCGCGTGCTGGAAGGGGACGAGAGAGTCGACGAGATCGCACGCATGCTCGGCGGCGCGTCGCTCACCTCCGTCGTCGAACGCCACGCCCGCGAGCTCATCGCCCTCGCGGCAAAGAAATAGCCGATGCAGTTCTATGAAGACATTTCGCCTCTATAGAGTGACGCGCAATCTGGCGTTGTTTTTGCTCCTAGAGTCTTTCGTGAGCGGTGTGACCGGTAGGCCTTGCGACGCCGTGACAGGCGGAGGTTTTCTATCCGTTGTCACGCTTGTCGTGGTACTGCTTGGGGTGTTTCTTCCTTGTCGTCCGGACCAGGGCTTGTCAAATCTGCAGAGAATGTTTTTTGTGCTGCTGGTAGTTCCAGCCTTGCTGCAGATGTTCCTTGTGTCTATGTGGGTTTATCGTTCCCGCGTATTTGATGGCCTTCGCAGCAGGGCGTTCGCCGCGATTATTCGAGATGCTGACCGAATTGTCATCCGCGACGGTGGCGGAGGGTGTTGCCGTGATCCGGCCGTGGAGCCATCTCTGTACGTCATCACGAACAAGACTGAAATCGCCGAGTTCAATGCCATGTTCAGTTTCTCGCACGTGGAATCGCCGTGCATGTGCTGCGGTTATCCGGGAATCGACTGGTGGAAGGGAAACCGCCGCATCGCCTTGACGTCGGTCCATCACGGAAACCGCTTGCAGTGGAGCGGGTTTTCGGGCAATGCCAGATTCACGCCGGAGTCTAGTCAGCGCATACGCGACTGGTTTATGAAGCATTGCGAAATGGACCTCGAGAAAGACATGACGCCCATTTACCTGAGCTGTCGTTTCTGCCGCGACGACGTGGAATCGACTGCCAGGAAATGGATGGTAGACCACAACGGGCAGAAACCGTCTCTTGACGTTCTGCGTGCTGGCGCCTCGAAGGAGGAAGACACAAGCTTCGCCGAATGCCCAGCCGGCGGCAAGTATACGCTCACCTTCGACAAGCAGGGCAATCCCGTGGTCAAATGCAGCGTTCTAGGCCACGATTTCTGATGATATTTTCATACTTGCATGTTTTCACATGGCGCAGATTGTGGTATCATGTATTCCAACGGATTCACAACAGAAGGCGAACGAGGAAGCGGAACAATGCGCGGAAAGTTCATAACGTTCGAAGGGCCAGAGGGCGGCGGAAAGTCCACCCACGTGAAGGAGCTCGCGGAGCAGCTGCGCGCCGAGGGGCGCACGGTGCTGGTGACGCGCGAGCCGGGCGGCACTCGCCTTGCGGAGCTCATACGAGGGCTCGTGCGCGACGAGGTGGACGATCCGCCAGTGACGCGCAGCGAGGTGCTGCTATTCCTCGCGGCGCGCGCGCAGGTGGTGTCGCAGGTGATAAAGCCGGCGCTGGCGCGGGGCGAGTGGGTGCTGTGCGACAGATTCGCTGACTCCACCTTCGCCTACCAGGGCTACGGACGCGGCATCGACGTGAAGCTGCTGCGCCAGCTCAACGAGTTCGCCACCGAGGGGCTTACGCCCGATCTGACTATCCTTCTTGACGTGCCGCTTGAGACTTCGCGCGAGCGTTTGGCGGAGCGCCAGGCCGCCACGGCCACGTCGGCGGATAGGATAGAGCAGGCGGGAGAGATGTTCCACAGGCGGCTGCGCGAGGGATTCCTCGAACTCGCCAAGGCGGAGCCGGAACGCTTCGTGGTGATAGATTCGTCGGGTGCGCGCGAAGAGGTTTCCAAGAAAGTGCGAGACGCAGTGCTTTCGCTGGAAGGGCGCTGAGGCATGGCTGATGAACGCGAACTGTGGCTTGCTCCGCTGCGCGGGGTGACCGTGCGCGCGTTCCGCGAGGCCTTCGCAGGGCCAATCGCAGAGGCGGGGTTCAGGGGCGCGTTCGCGCCGTTCATCCCGGCCAACCCCGGAATAAGGGTGACGGGGCGGCTGCTGGCGGAGCTTGCGGACGGAGCAGGCGGCGCATGCGAACTTGTTCCGCAGGTGATCACAAAGCATCCCGATGCAATGCGCGAGCTGCTGAAGGGGTTCAAGGGGGCGGGCTTCGCGCGCGCGGACCTCAACGCCGGCTGCCCGTTCCCGATGATACGCAGGCGAGGGCGCGGCTCGGGGCTCTTCCGAACGCCTGACGTGCTCGATCGCCTCCTTGAGGCTGGATGCGACGAGATGGGGCCGGGTGCGTTCTCGCTCAAGATACGCCTCGGCCTGGAGCGTCCGGACGAACTTTCCGCGCTGATGCCTATCATAAACCGCTACCCGCTCGCGGTGCTCACCATCCATGCCAGAACGGCGCGGCAGATGTACGAGGGGGCGTGTGACGTGGTGCGGTTCCGCGAGGCGGCGGCTTTGTCGTCCAATCCCGTGATGTACAACGGCGACGTGGCGCTGCCGCCTCAGGAGGATGCGCCGGCTAAGATGCTGATGGTGGGGCGGGCGTTTGTGCGTGAGCTTGGAGGGAGGGACGACGCGGCCGAGCTGCTGGCGGGGTACATCGACGTCTCGTGCAAGGAACTGTGCGGGGACCGTCCCGTGCTTGGCCGCATGAAGGAGCTTCTCGCCTACTGGTGCGAATGGCCGCGCTGGCGCCATCTCTGGCCAGTTCTCAAGATATGCCGCAGCGTCGACGAAATGCGCCTTGCAATCAAAGGCTAAGGATCTGGCTTGCGGTGAAAGCCCGCTTCGGCGGACTGGTGGGCGCCACTGGACTCGGACCAGTGACCCCTACCGTGTGAAGGTAGTGCTCTAACCAACTGAGCTAGGCGCCCGACTTTCCTTGCGGAAAACGGGCATTAGTGTATCAAAAAAGGTTGCGAGTTGCAAGCGCGAATTTTG
>JAEEGF012036843.1_pt1 | contig 36539 bp, 34 predicted proteins | sample 9134171 | NCBI WGS metagenome assembly JAEEGF01 (sample SAMN16246542, study PRJNA631951) | gut metagenome | biome: gut microbiome; feature: rumen; material: AP-attached | host: Bos | place: Iran: Karaj | collected 2018-10 | reverse complement strand
GTTATTATCAAGGGCAGTTTGGAATATATTATCTTTTTTCACTATTTTAGCTATTTCCAGAAGCTGCCTCTCATCAAAGTCACTGTTCCTTATTAAGTTAAAAAGGTTCTCTACATTTACGCAATTTTCAGTATTCATTTAACCATCCTTTTCAGGATGGTAGTTCGTTACGTTGGGTTCATTAAGCTTTCAACTACCAGCCTATATGTATTTTATTTAGGGATTTAAGCCCTATGTTATGTATTATACCTGGTCAAATTTTAAATTTCATGATTTGTAAGAAACTTTTAGACTTGTATTTTATGAAAAAAAATGATAGTGGATCTTGACATTTGTGTCACACAAAAAGGAGAGGCGAAATTCCTCTCCTTTTTGCAAGAATATGAAATTAGTCATTTTTTTTTCGAAAAGCAGTTAACCCATCAGTAATTATCAACTTTTCGGTTTGTGGAAGACAATCTATGTGCGAGCCCTACATGGCTGCTATGATTTTCTTTCGCAAATACTTTCTGTACAATACGTACGGAATCAAAAATTAAGGGTTACAGTAAAGCTAAAAAATCTAAAAATTGTTACTTATATTCAGTTTTCTTTTAATGTTATTTAGAAAAGTAAAATTACTTAAAGTAATATGCTGAGTATCCCCAACCAGTATTATTTGGCTGATAAATCTGTGAACCTCCGACAGGCCACCAAGCATCCCATTCCTGAATAACTTCACTACCTGTGTAAAAATCAGTATAAATGACACTGTATAGAGAATCTCCATCAGGATTTACATAATGCATAATTTCTTTCATAGCTTCCCAGCTTCTTGTTGCAGGTCTTGAGTTGATTTTAACTACCCATTCTGAACCATCATAAGTGATTGACCAGAATGTATTATAGTTAGCATCAATAAATTGAAAACCATTTGCATTAGTAACAAGCTGTGCATCAGCAGTAATCTGTTTTGCATAAGCTTCAAATGTCTGCTTGAAAGCTACAATACTTGCATCACCAGTATCAATTGAAGTTCTCTTAAATGAAGTTGTAGGAAGTGTTGCTCCTGAGCTACTATTCCAATAATTTATTGTCTCAGCGTCTCCACCAGCTTGAATTTCACGAAGAGCTGCCATCCATTTACTGTTAGGCTCAAGGTCTTTACCTGCTCCATCATTGATAATTAAATAACCGTTAGTCATTTCGAAGCATTTTACCTTAACACCATTTGAAGCAGTTACAATTGTTACCCAATCCCACTGATTACTGTTAGGGTCATTTGCATCTGCGTGATTAGCAGCATCTGTATTATCACGATAATTGAAATCTGCTCTCCAAGCAGCTCCAGGACCTTCACCAGTTCCAACATAACCACTGATTACAGGCCAACCGTGTGTATTGTTAGGAATGAATCCTCCTTCAGCGTTTGGCCAACCAACAGAACCTTTTGACTGTGTAGATGTCTGAACTGTTTCAGTATTAGTTGATGCATTAGCTACAGCTTCAACAGTAATAGTTTCAGTAGTTTCTTTTGAAGCTGATGTCTCGGCTACAGCTTCTACTACTTCCTCAGAACTTGCCTCGGTAGAAGCTTCTACTGTTGCTTCAGCTACTTCTTCAGTAGATGATGTAGTTGATGATACTTCTTCGATTGTGTCTCCCTTAGCAGCTTCAGAAACCTCGCTTGTAACCCCATCATCAGTAACTGTATTAACAGCCGTGTTAGCACAGGCTGTTAATACCAGTGCCAATCCCATAGCAATAATTATTGTTTTCTTATTCATGATATCTCTCCTTTTAAGCCTTGGAAATTACATAAATTATACTGCTAAGTAAAAGAGTGTTCAAGGCGACGAACTATTGCTGAAACTAGCATATCATTAGCACCTTGCTAGAACACTTTTTTGTAATAATCTAACGTTCTCCTAAATAGTATCTGATATGTTCACAAAAAGTGAGCAAATACTATAAAAAAGGAGATTTTTATATGCAAAATTATGTATATGATGGATTCCTTAAAGACTCCATCGTTCCAGATTTAATGTTTACAAAAATGATTTACTTCAAGAAAGGAACTGTCAGAGATGCTTTCGAGCAGGCAGTCGATGAAATACTATCCGATGAGCAGGAACTCATCTTCGACTATGCTTATAGCTTTGAGTACTACATCGATGACTATTTCAAGTCATCCCAGACATCTGGTAAGGTATCAGAAGCTTTAAGCTATGGCATGCGAGAGTATCTATTTGACTGCCTAAAAGCCAACCTCTACACATTCCTGGAGAACCGTGTAGAAGCAGAACTCACAGCCTGTGGCTTTTCTGGAAAAGCCATTGAGTCTATTCGTTCCAGCCTTCTACGCTTCGTGGAGTATCAATCACTGGAAACAAGGCTCGATGTCATCGCTGCAAATGTTGAGAGATTTGCCATAACATTGCAGCTCCCTTAACTATGTCTATACCAGGTACAGCAAAAGTGATTGTATTCCTAATCGCAATACCTCTTTTCCCTAGTTAACACACAAAAAATAAAAAAATAAAAGTTAAAGCTTTATGTCGGGACTCGGGTATAAACCTCTCTCCAGGCTGGAGAGTTTTATACCCTCGCACCACCCGTGGGGTTGCCATGATAATACGCAGTATTATCATAGGCAATTTACTATTTTCTCTTCCGATGGTCGAGAAAATTTGTATCCACAGGATACAAACGTAAATGGTGTTTGAGTCCTGACAACCAAAGCACGGAGGCACTATGAAAAGAAAAAACATACAACTAAACCTTGGGAATCCCACTCAGGTTGGCATAATCAAACTCTTTTCCCTTACCGAAGGGAGAATGACAAAAGCTGATATAATCGCCCACTCAAACAAAGCCATCTTTTACCGCATGAAGAATGGTCGTTATATCACAGAATGCCCTAAAGGAAGCGGCAACTATAAAGCCACTGTAAAGCTCAAGAAACTGACACAAAACAGTTTCGATAAAGCCTATAACAACGGATGTTCAAGCAAACATAGCAAAGTTTTACTTAAAGCCTCAGGCTGCATTCCGCAATCTGTTATTTCAGAAGGTCGTTTCAAGGGGCAAAACGAGATAAAATCCGATGCACTAAAGTTTATGGCTACCGATAGCTACAAATCAAAAATTAACGCAATGAAACGCCTGTCACAACAATCATCAAACAATTTAAAAGACAGGCTAAACCACCCTTCATCATGTCAGGACATTATTGATACCAGACGTGAACTAGAATCAATCGCACTGCGTGAAGAAATCATAAATAGCAGTGTTCCTTTCTACACACCAGATATCATGGTGACTGTCACAAGAGATGAAGCTTCTGTTATGCAAAACTATTTTTCTGATGCCGCACAAAGCACTTCTGGAAGTGAATCCGAATACATGGAGCAAAATAGTGCAAGATTACAGGATTTACTTAACACAAACGCCTCAGATACCCTTGTTCTCGGGATTGAGGCAGTTACCAATACTTACGGAGAACGTGAAATCATAATGCACGAAAACTTCCAAGAACTATGCGGCATCCCAATACTATATATTTCATGAAAGGAAAACCAAATGGATACATATATAAAAGAACTACTTACTGGCAAAGAAAAAGCCAAAGCTGTGGAGATAGCTGCACTTATGCACAAAGGTAATCTCCCAGTGCTAAACAAATACAATGCTCACCTAAATGAAGTGAACGAAACAATAGTAAAAGCCATCTATTCAGCTGGTGGCATGTACCTTATAGACATCAAGATGATGCTGAGTTTTAGCTACGAAGAACAAACCATAGAAAAAGCAGTCAAAGAGCTCATAGCGGATGGCTACATCATAAAGGCATCCACACCTTATGGCATCCTTCTAGGGCTTAGCAAAGAAGGAGTGTCTCAGATAAAAATGCACCCTGACTATTATGACGGAAGCTTTCAGGTCAATGTTCAGGATATGGATTTAAGCGGCGAAACCTCATATCTAAAGAGAAAATGCTGCTCCTATGCTATTGCTGAATATATCTTCACCAACAGGCTCATCACGTTATGGAACAAGTTCTGGTCCACTGACAAGCTCATACGCAACCATTATCTAATGAAGCAATACATAAAAAACATCCTATACAGGGCTTATTTAGATATGGACAAACCCAAGCGGCTCGCATTCTTGGCTGATGCAGGTCTAAGCGAGAAGGAACAAGCTCTTTTCATTGATAACACATACTATATTGTATGGACTGCTCAGAAGTTTGCGGAGCTCATATTCATCAAAGTTGGCTTTGACCGCATACGAACAACTGATGAATACAGGCAGTACATAGCAATAATAAAACGAGATGCTCTCAAAACGCCAAGCTTCGAAACTTACTATCTGCTAAAAGATATGCTAGGCGATGATGAAAAGAAGAACTACGCAGAGCTTAGCCTACTCCTCACATGGAAATGTAATCTCATTACATTATCAGATGATAAAGTGCGAAATACCTTATCTGGAACCACAGAGCTTGTAGCCAAGGAAAAGAAGCTGGATACCGTCAATATGTACCTTGGCACTCTGCAAAACAAGAAACGCAGTATAACCAGCAAAAATGCATTCAAAGGCAAAGGTAATGAAAGGGAGGTTGCCGAAGCTGTCGTCAATCTAGCAAAGATTGATAATGCCATAAACGAATGCAAAGAGCTAAAGTCTACGCTTGAAGCTGATTTCTCTTTTGCTGTACTTCGTTCATATGACGGTAATGAGAATGACTATGAAGAAAGAGTCTTGACTCTCCTTCGTCTTAAGCAAAACAGCGTATATCTCTATGCCAGGTCCCCAAAGGAACTAACGCTCTATCTTATCCAGAACCAAGAGGATTACTTTGACCTCTTGTCAATGAACAAAAAGCTTTCTATGGCTTTCCAGCTCATAAAAAGGTTATGGCCTTATGTGTCTGTAGAAGTCAGGATATATACCTATTCAGATGAGCAGGCAGCATTTATTGAGAGTGTCATCCCAACACTCATAAAAAAATTGTTGGAATCAAAGGAAACAGCATTCTTTGGAAACATACTATCCGATGTTGTCTCCATAAAGAAAGCATCCAAAACCATAAAGCCCAGATACAAATACTATCAGACAATCTTAGATGAAATGAAAGGAGTCACAGATAATGACGAGAAAAGAAGTTATGAAAGCCCAGAAAATTGAGGCTATTGAACAGTTTATTGAAGAAGACATATACACCTATGTTGAGAGAAACCTAGGTCTAGACTATCGTGTATTACTTGAGGATGATATCATCACACCATATATCCAGAGGCTCATAGACCAGTCAGAGCACTTTAAAAATCAGGCAGGAAGCAGGTCTTACATTGACTTTCTAAAGCAGCTTATTTACTCCAGATGTGTGGAGATACGCCTGTTAAAGAAGTGGGGAAAGAAAGCTGAACTCAACGGCTCAGACAGACTAATGCTAATATCAAAGTTCAGCTCCTACTCACCTGATATCAGAGAGACCGATGTCGATTACTACTATGAGGTCATGTCAACTTATAATGGTCAGTTCGTCCTCAACAGCAGCCTGTTAATAAAAGCAGAAAAGCTTGACCACCTTTGCGAATTTGCAAAATATCACAACACCTGTATCGTAGCAATAGACGTTCTTGCCAAGGTATACTGCTTTATTCCTATACTCCCTGATAAAAATGAGATGTACAAGAAAGTAATGATTACACCCGCAGGAGTCCAAATCAGCTTAAAGGAAGTCGACTGGTTTACACTAGGTGAACCCGACCTTGTGGGGTGAGCCTATGAAAGTATATGTAGAAAACAATGTTACAGGAGCAGGCAGATGGCTTGCTATCCCTCAGAACAGCTCCACACTAATGTACGAGCTTAAGAAGTATAACCTAAGCTCAAACGGCGAGTATCAACTCACATACATAAAACTCGATAATTTCGATATCCAACCCTGTGTCGGAAATCTATTTATTCTCAATAAGAAACTATCCAAATACATCAAACTCCCAGAGAAGGTGCAAAGCACAATACATGAATATTCCTTCAACAATGGCATCACCTTTGAGGAAGCCGTATGTACATTTTTATAGGAGGCAGTTATGATACAAGATTTTAAAAAAAGGTATAAAGCATGCTGCACCAGTAAAAATGATGCTGAGTGCAACAGATTGTTAAGCGACACGATAATATATATTTTGAATAAAAAATGGGAATTTATCTTGGATATAATAGAATCTCCATTCACAACCACTAAGGAACGATTCATCGTACTAAGATATGTAGACCAGAAAAACGGTCTATTGCAACTAAAACTGATATCACTGGACGATGTAATAAAAGGATGTGAAAGCTATGACTCTTTTTCTATCAATGAAAAGCTTAATTATGTGAAGCGTCTGCTCCCTCTAATCCCAGAGGGAGGTTAACAATGGACTTTATCACATTTAATGAATCAGTAAAAACAAAGCTAAAGCAGATTGATGCAGAGTACAGAGGTATTTACAAAACATACACGCCCTCATTGGAAGAATTAAAGTTTAAAGCTTTCCTAGATGATATCTGGAAACCAAGATATGAAAGTGATGATTTATCAGAAAAACTCTATGCTTACGGGAACATTCAGGTGTTTTTTCACTACAGTAAAGATACCTCTGTCCATATATCAAAAATCTTTTCCCTACGTAAGCTGCACCCAAAGAAACCAAGCACTGCCCCATTATGGTACATGCTATTTAGGCTATCTCAAGAAATAGCTGAGTGCAACATTTACCTATGTCCCAACATTATGTACCACAGCGGTACAACTCCCTGTGAAAAGAACGTTATAGCCAGCAATTGTTATTTTGTAGATATCGACAATGCCAATACCAAGAAGCCCGTCTATAACATGAATCAGGAATCCATAAAAAAGTACCTAAAAAAGAATTATCCAATCTATAGTGAATTAAAGCCTAAGTATATCCTGATGTCGGGACGAGGTCTTCACCTATACTTTATCCTGGAACACACTGAGATGCTTGCCAGCAGCAATAAAACAAAACCAATAAAAAAAGTGCATAAATGGATTACTTCAGACCTCATTACGCTTTATGAAGCGGACAGGGCTTGCAAAAATCTAAACAGACTGATGAGAATTCCTTACAGTACCAATAATAAGGTAAATCTACAAACCAAGTTATATATTACAGATGATAAAGGTCATCACTCTATCAGCGAGATAATCGATACTATTAAGCGGCATAAAACATGTAAAAATGAAGAAGATAACTCGCAACAGTTCTATGATATTGCAGAAGCAGCCAAGGAATTAAATGCATCAGGAGCTGAAACAGATAATAAAGCAGATTCTGCATCCTCACGAGACATTACCAAAAAGAGAAACAACAATCATGGAATCAGCTCCTTATGCAAAATCCGTAAAGCTGACCTTGAAAAGTGGTTTATGCATCATCTGGATGACCTTGACGGTCGTAGACACACTTTCTTCTGGATATATATTAACAACCTAAAAAACATGCGTACCTATAAAGGAATCATCTATAGAGAAGCTTATTCGCTGAATTTACAGCTTGTCAATCCGCTTAGCAGTAATGAGCTAGATGCGATAATAGAGTCTGATAAAAAGATATACAGGCTGACTAACGAGTCTATTGCAGATATGCTTCTTATGACTGAGACCGAGGTCCATGAACTGCAAAGCATATACACAGAAGCTGAACGCCAGTGCAGGCTGGAAATCAAACAACAAGATAAAGAGCGTAGGCGTGAAGAAAGGCTTGAACATAACAAAGAGATTCGTCACAAAAACTGGGAAAAATACTTTGAGTACATGAAGGCACATCCCGAAAACAACTACGCTGTTATGGCTAATGACTTTGGGATTTCAAAGTCTTATTCCTTATTGATAAGAAGGGAGTTCAGGAAAATATTTCCTGATGCAAACTAATAGTATTTGTTCGACACTTACAGTGAATAAATATAGTTCTTCCTCCATAGGATATATGGATAACAAAAATCCGTTTCTTACAAACGGTTGTTTACGGCTTTTATAGCCAGAAGGAGGAAGAACTATGTTGTATAACGAATTTGTAAACTCAGTAGCTAAGGACATTACTTCATATCTTGAATATGCGGAGAACAGACAAGTCTTTGTTAAAGATGTCAGAAAGAACAATGGGGTCCTGTTAAAAGGGCTAACGATTAAATCGGAGTCAGAACAGATAGCTCCCACAATCTATTTAGAAGAGTTTTATGAACAGTACTCTCACACAGGTGATTACGACGAGGTACTAAGGACAATCGCCAAAGCCTACGAGAACAGTAAACTTGGCAGTATCCCAGGCTTTTCAGCTGATGACCTGTCAGAAAACAACATCTATGGAGTGCTGGTTAACACAGACAGTAACGAAGAGCTTCTTAGAGATATACCCAGTGTACGTGTCTTGGACGGAAGATTCTCTGTAGTCTTCAGGTATAGCCTTGATGAATTTGATGATAAGGCAAGCGTCCTTATCACTGATTCTATAGCAGAAGCAAAAAAGCTCACACCGACAAAACTTTTGGAACTTGCACTAGGTAATACTGGGAAACATCAGGAAATATCACTTGAACCAATGGAAAACATAATTTGCTCCGTGATTGGTATGGATTACGATGAGCTGGCTAATAAGAACAAAGCCTGCCCAATGTATGTACTTTCCAACACCGATAACATCTATGGTTCATTCATGATTCTTCGTCCCGATGTAGAACAAAAGCTTATGTCCACCTTTAAAGGAGACATCGTGGTAATACCCTCATCAATCCACGAACTAATCCTCATCGACAGTGAGCTTGTCTCAGAAGGGACCATAGAACATCTTAATGAGATAATCACATCAGTCAACAAAGAAGTTGTCAGTCAGGAAGATTTTTTAGATAACAGGTATTTCGTTATGGAGCGTAATGATGAGGGGTACGCATTTGCAAGTGAGCTTGCAAACGTTTCTTAAGCATAGTTCTTCCAAAGTCAGAATCTATGGCTTATGGATTATGACTCAAAGAAAAAGTCAGGATAATTCCTGGCTTTTTTCTTTTACCATCATTTCACTACAATACTTTTTTAGAGCATATTATATGTATTATTGAGTATATTAGCTTTAATCAAAAAGACATAAACCTAAAAGAAATGCTATAATAGGCTTGTAAGAATGTTTTTTCTTGTATGTAGATAAGAGGAGCTTAGGATGATTGTATTAGAAAAATATACAGTTGATGATATCAAAAAGCTTGTCAAACCCCTCCTAAAAAAATATTCAGCTAAAGGAGCTATCCTATTTGGTTCTTATGCCAGAGGAGAGGCTACTGAAGAATCTGATATCGATATTATGGTTCTAGGAGGAAAGAACTTCGACCCTACAGATGTTTTCTGCATAGCTGATGAGCTATATGACTTGTCTGGTAAAGATGTCGATGTCTATGAAGAGAGAGAAATTGATAAGTCTTCTGAATTCTATAAAAACATATTGAAGGATGGTATCAGATTATAATGCAATACACTGATGAACAGAGAATCGAAAAGATAAAAACTACGGTAGATAAGCTTATTGCTTATGTCAATGATAGTAATCTTACCAGAGAGCAAGTTCTCGAAGACGAAACAATAAGATGGACTCTTACCACTCCTTTGTACAATATTGGAGAACACGCTTATAACCTGTCAAAAGATTTCAAGGATGCACATAACGACATTCCTTGGAGCAAGATATCAGGTCTACGTCACAGACTTGTTCACGATTATGACAACACAAGCTGGACAATCATATGTGACATCGTTTTCAATGTCATCCCTGAGTTTAAGAATCAGCTGGAAGGTATAAAATAGTTTTTGGTTACTTTGTATTTTTTCATTGGTTACTTTGATGATTGGCAGTCCTGGAAGCCTCCTTTCTTGTGGGTTCTAGGACTTGTAGGATAGGGTTCGAATCCCCCTCTCGCTACTATAAAGCTCTGAAAAGTAAATCTTTTCAGAGCTTTTTTGTTGTTACTACTTAGTAGATAGTTAAATAGTGGGAATGCCTCTCAGCATCCCCGCCACCTATCATATCTCATATTTTCTGTTTTTCAGTTTTTCTTCAAAAACGTCATGTGGCAATGCTTCATCAAATATGAAGCCCTGCACGATCTTACATTCAGTATTTTTCAGGAAATTCAGCTGCTTTTGAGTTTCAACACCTTCAGCTACTACATCAACATTAATTTCCGTCAGCATCTTCACTATGTTTTTAATTATTACTTCATCCTTTATTATATCATTTTCAATATTATCTACGAAGGACTTATCCAGCTTGATGACGTCAAAATCAAAGTCCTTGAAGATATTGAGTGATGAGTAACCCGTTCCAAAATCATCCATGGCTACATTAACGCCTATCTCATGCATCTGCTTGATAAACATGGCAAGAGCCATCATATCCTCGTAACCAGAGGTCTCTGTCAGCTCAATCTCAAGATACTTAGGATCGATATTATATTTTGACAGGATCGTCACTGTATCGTCTCCAAGATTGGAATTCTGCAGATTCATTTTAGAGAAATTGATAGAAACCCTTACAGGCTCTATTCCTCTATCCAGCCAATCCCTTATATCTGCACACACCCTCTCCAGCATGTACATGTCCAGTTCTCTTATGATGCTATCTGATTCAATCGCAGGTAGAAATTCTTCAGATATTATTATTTCTCCATCCCTGTTCCATCTGACAAGCGCTTCGCAGCCACACAGCTCATTAGTCTCAATATTGACCTTTGGCTGATAATATGGAACCATTTCTCCATCTCTAAGAAGCTTAGGAAAAGAAGCGATCAAGCGCTTTTTATCCATAATGGACTGCAGCATTTCCTCTGTAAAAGTAACCATATCATTATGGGTTCTTCTTGCCATGACAAAGGCTGCAGTAGCATTTTCCATAACATTGTCCAGTCTGTCAGATTCGCGGATATCATATATTCCAAATCTGGCTCTTATAGCCACTGGTATAACCCTATCCTGATAGTGAACATCTATATTAACTTCAGCAAGGTATTGCAGAAATTCCTCCAGTCTGGATTTCAATATAAGAACTATGAAATTGTCACCACCCAGCCTGCTCACATATTCTTTATCTGTTGCAAACCTGTATATATACAGTGCAAACTGGCAGATAATATTATCGCCATTTCTCACTCCATATTTTTTATTGATATATTGAAAATTTTTCAGATTAAAATATACTGCAGTATAGTTCTTTAATTCATCATTTTCATACAGGTCGTTTCCAACTCTTCTGATTCCCTGACTGTTGATAAGTCCTGTCAGGACATCGATGTATGGTGTATTCTGCAGTATTTTGGCAAGAGATCCATTGGTCATAAAAGTGGATATGATGCTGGAGATCAGTCTGATAGAGCGCTCTTCTTCCTTGGTCCACACATGTCCTTCTATGGGGTAAAAAGTAGCTTCGATATGCTGATTGCGGATAAGCTCATGATGTATCTGTATAGAATGCTCAAAATCCCATGGTTTTGAATCATACGTGTACTTATAACGTTTATTCATGCCAGCCAAAGAAAACACATTGGGTATTACTACCAAATGCACTTCTGTCATTGCTAAATGCAGTTTTGTGGCTAATTTTTGAAGATTACTGCTAAACTGAACAAAATCCGCATCAGAATCAGTTTTAGACATATCTACTGACTCAATAACTTTAGAAAGTTCTTCCCAAATACTGAAATCTTCCATAAACAATCCTCTTAAAAATAAGTGAAATTGAGACCCTTGAGATAATTTTATCATAATTTTGTTTGTTAAACTATGGATTTTTGAACGATATGTTTTAGTGATTGAATTTAGAAAAACAAGCCGCCTATATAGTATAAGCGACTTGTCCGATTGTTTATCATTTAGAAAATTACATTCTCTCAGGAGCATCGAAACCAAGCAGATCAATACCAGTTTCAAGCACTTTAAGTGTTGTAGCTAGAAGAGCAATATAGCTCTGCTTTTTATCAGCATCCTGCTCAGCAAGGATCTTGGTCTCATGGTAGAAGCTGTTAAAGTCATTAGCAAGTTCATAGATATATGCACAGATTCTGTTAGGCATAAGATCTCTTGCTGCGCTCTCTACAGCATCTGCAAATCTTGTAACCTGAAGCATAAGTGCTTTCTGATTGTCTGTATCTGCATCTGCCAGAAGCGCGTCCTTGACTACTCCACCTTCCTGCTCATATCTGTTAAGAATAGACTTGATCCTTACGATAGTGTACAAGATATATGGGCCAGTATCTCCTTCAAATGAAGTAAATTTATCAATATCAAAAATATAATCCTTTGATGGCTGGTTAGAAAGATCGCCATACTTGATTGCAGCAAGAGCAACCTTATGTGCTGTCTGTCTTGCTTCATCATCACTGATGTCTGGTGTGCCTTCTTTAATACGGCTATACATCTGCTCATCTATTTCAGCAATGAGTTTCTCAAGACGCATAACTCCGCCTTCTCTTGTCTTGAAAGGCTTACCATCTTTGCCGTTCATTGTACCAAATCCAACAAAGTGAAGCTCTGTCTCAGGAAGAACAAGCTTGGTCTTTCTTGCACATCTGAATACCTGTGTGAAGTAAAGCTCCTGTCTCTTATCAACAACGTAAACAAGGCCGTTTGGATGGAACTCTTTCATACGTGTATCAATTGTTGCAAGGTCTGTTGTATTGTAAAGAGAAGCACCATCTGACTTAAGGATCATGCATGGTGGGATCTCTTTTGTATCAGTCTCTTCAGCAACATCTACAACCAAAGCTCCCTGACTTTCATGAGCATAGCCATGGCTCTTCATATAATCAACCATTCCAGGAATAACTTCATGTACGTCTGACTCACCTCTCCAAAGATCAAAATCAACCTTGAGGTTCTTGTAGTTTTTCTTAAGATCAGCTATAGAAACATTCATGATGTGATGCCACAGTGCTCTGTAGCCCTTGTCACCATCCTGAAGTAATTTGGTAGCTTCCATAGCCTTAGCCTTAAACTCTTCATCCTCTTTTGAACGGGCACTTGCCTTAGGATAGATAGTCTCAAGCTCTGAAATAGTAAATGGTGCTTCCTTAGGATATGCACCTGTATGCTCAGGATCAAAATATGGAAGGTCTGGCTGTTCTTCTTTTAACTGGGAGATGATAAGTCCCATCTGAAGTCCCCAGTCACCCATATGTATATCACCGGTAACATCATTTCCTGTATATTTAAGGATACGCTTAATACTCTCACCGATAACAGCTGAACGAAGATGTCCTACATGCAGAGGCTTGGCTACGTTTGGTCCGCCGTAATCAATGATGATCTTTGGCTGATGACCTGGCATAGATACACCAAATCTCTTCTCATGAAGCATCTTAACAATATACTCTCTGATAAAAGTCTTGCTAAGCTTTAAATTCAAAAAGCCCGGCTTAACAGATTCTACAGATTCAAAAGCAGCATTGTCCTGAAGGCACTCTGCTACTGCATCTGCAATGATGAAAGGCGCTTTGCCATATTTCTTGGCACCTGCCATGGCACCGTTGCACTGATATTCACAAAGGTCAGGTCTGTTAGAAATAGTAACCTTTCCAAGTTCCTTATCGTAGCCGGCTTTTTCAAAGGCAGCTGATACTTCTTTTGAGATTAAATCAATTAATTTATCCAATTTAATTCCTCTTTCTATTAAAACTAAACAGCACCTGAAGGGAGTCGAACCCTCGTCACCAGCTTGGGAAGCTGGTGTATTAGCCGTTATACGACAAGTGCATTTACAATACATTTTAATGCCTGATAATATAAAACGCAATATTCATTTATGTGATATAATACTTTGTCAAAGTAAGACAAAATTAGAAAGAATTGGAAGATGGCAAATAAAGAAAACTATTCAAAAAAGCTTGAAGCTTATATAGATGAACAGCAGAAAAACGGAGTGTATCCTAAACTGTTATTACATGCTTGCTGCGCCCCATGTTCTTCATATTGTCTTGAATATCTGAGACAATATTTTGACATTACTGTTTTTTATTACAATCCTAATATTATGCGACAGGAGGAATATAAAAAACGTGTGGAAGAAGAAAAAAGGCTTATAGCAGCGTACAATCAGCAGGTCGAAAAATCTGATTTCACAGGAATGAACTCCAGTGTAGGCGCCAGAAAGATTGAGATCATTGAAGGCGATTATGATCCTTCCTATTTTCTGAGCAAAGTAAAGGGATATGAAAGCTGCCCGGAAGGTGGCGAAAGATGTACCATATGTTTTGAAATGCGACTGGAAGAATCTGCGTTGATAGCCAAGAAGTACGGCTTTGACTGTTTTACCACCACTCTTACTATCAGCCCTTTAAAAGATGCTGAAAGGCTCAACAGGATTGGTCATGAAATGGGCGAAAAGCATGGCGTGATGTTCCTTCCATCTGATTTCAAAAAGAAAAACGGATATAAAAGATCAATCGAATTGTCACATATGTTTGATCTTTATCGTCAGGATTTTTGCGGATGCGAGTTCTCAAGGCTTCAAAGAGAACGTGAAAAGCAGGCTCTGGCGGAAAAATGAGTCACAGGGGACGTATCCCCTGTGACTCAAAAAGGAAAATAAGCTATTTGATCCATAGCTCATTTTCCTTTTTTTATTACTGTACGCTACTTCTATACTGTACAGGTGTCATACCATATTTTTTCTTAAATAATCTGTTGAAGTGCTCAACATTCTGATAACCGGAAGCTTCTGCAACTCTTTCAACTTTCATGTTGCCATTTCTTAAAAGAGTGCTGGCTTTCTTAAGTCTGATCTTCTTAACGTTCTCACCAAATGTAGCTCCGGATTTTTCTTTAATATACTTGGACAGATAAGGCTTGGAGAGATAAAACTCTCTTGAAAGATCATCCAATGTAACTGTCTGGTAGTTCTCCTGAATGTAATTGATGATGGAATTGATTCTCTCATCCTTGCCATTAAGATCATTTCTGACACTTTCAATCTGGTTTACAGCTACACACAGAGCATTTATTGAAGATTTGATGATATCTTCATCGATACCTACTCCCCAGAGCTTAACACCATTACAGGTGATTCCAACATAGGCAACAGCTTTGGATGATGATCCACGGCTAAGAGCATGTTCTTCATAAGTAGAAAGTTCATAGCTGATATTAAAGTACTGCTTGAAGGCATTACTTACTGCATCAAGACGTCCATTACCGTTGGCAGCAATAATATGCTGTTTTCCTGCATGCTGTATTGTCATCTCAGCAAGGATTCCGTCTATCTGCTTGAAGTGGCAGTCAACAACCTGGAATACAACATCATTATGAACATACTTATCTTCAAATATCTGATAAATACGTGTTGGAGCAAGCTCTGCATGCTCTCTGTCTGAGATATCCTTGATGGTGTAGCTAAGGTCTGCCTGCATATCCTTTGGAACCATCATTCCATAATTGGTCTTAAGGATATAACTTACGCCGCCCTTACCAGACTGTGAGTTGATACGTATAACGTCGCCATCGTACTCTCTTCCGATATCCTTTGGATCGATAGGAAGATATGGAACACTCCAGATTCCATTGTCTTTTCCTGCTTCATGCCAGGCAAAGCCTTTTGAAATGGCATCCTGATGTGATCCTGAAAAAGCAGTAAATACAAGATTTCCAGCATATGGCTGACGATCATATATAGTCATTCTAGTAAGTCTCTCATAGGTTCTGGCAATTGTATTGATGTCAGAGAAATCCAGTTTAGGATCTACACCATGAGAATACATGTTGATTGCAAGAGTTACGATATCAACGTTACCGGTTCTCTCTCCATTTCCAAAAAGAGTACCCTCGATCCTGTCTGCTCCTGCAAGGCATCCCAGTTCTGCATCTGATATGCCGCATCCTCTGTCATTGTGAGGATGGAGTGACAATGTGACAGAATCTCTGTATTTCATATTCTTGCTAAGATATTCTACCTGAGTCGCAAAAACATGAGGCATAGCAATCTGTACTGTTGTAGGAATATTTATTATCACCTTATGATCCGGAGTTGGTTTCCAAACATCCAAAACAGCGTTGCATACTTCAAGAGCATAATCAACTTCTGTTCCCGGGAAACTTTCAGGTGAATACTCAAATGAGAAATTACCGTTAGTCTCTTTTGCAAGCTTATCAAGAAGTCTGGCTCCATCAACAGCTATCTTTTTAACCTCTTCCTTGTCCTTTTTAAACACCTGCTCTCTCTGAGCAACAGATGTGGAATTGTAGAGGTGGATTATTGCATGAGGTGCACCCTTTACAGCTTCAAAGGTTCTCTTGATGATATGCTCTCTTGCCTGAGTAAGTACCTGAACAGTTACATCGTCCGGTATCATATTCTTCTCTATAAGTGTTCTGGCAAATTCATATTCAGTCTCAGAAGCAGCAGGAAATCCTATCTCTATTTCTTTAAAACCTATATCTACAAGCATCTTGAAGAACTCAAGTTTTTCATCAAGGCTCATAGGCTCGATCAATGCCTGATTGCCATCTCTAAGATCAACGCTGCACCAGATTGGAGGATGATCAATGTAATCCTTCTTTACCCAATCGTAAGTACATTTAGGTGGCATATAATATTGTCTTTGATACTTCTCGAAATTCTGCATAAAAAAGTCCTCCCAACGGTAGATACTAATACACATTCAATTAAAATATATCAATCATCACAATAAAATATATCAATTTCTCTTGATGTATATTAGCATATCACGATTGAGCCGAAATAGCATTGATATTTTTAATCATTTTTATTGATGTTTTTTATGCTTTTTTAATTTAATTCAATAAAGTGTGCTATCTTAGCGGAGCGTTTTTTTATGATATGGGAATTTCGGAGAAATTTCTTATATCATAAAAAAGAAGACGCCAAACCTGGTCCTGGTCTGACGCCTTCATAAAATATTACATTGCCCTATAAATAAGCATATATGCGACTGCTAATATCAGTAAAATTCCTATAAAAACAAGTCTTTTGTACTTTTCTTCAGGGGTATTTGCTTTCATATTTTTATTCCTTATCTGGCTGCTGCATTGCCTGCATATTCTGCTGCATTCCTGCACCTGCTTTAGCCTGCTTTTTTGCTTTAATGTTCTTTATAATATTAAGAACTATCTGAACTAATAGATTTATTATAGCAAGTCCAAGAAGAATATAAACTACAATCGCAAGGATATTTGTTCTTGTTCCCACAAGATTTACTGACAGATATCCATTTGAAGGATCAATCTCATTGCTATATTCAACTACAAAATTATTCTTCTCATTAACTCCTGTAAGATCACCAAGACCTGATACTTCGCTATAATTTACTGTTCCTATACCTTTAACAGTATAAGTAAGGTTGCTGAATGACTTACTTGTATATATATTAAAGAATAACTTATCAACTAAAGAATAAGTATTTTTAAGTGGAAGCATTGCCTTTGACTGAGAACATAAAATAAGGCTGTCATTACTTCCAAATACTTCTTCCCAAGCATTTTCCACTTCATATGAAGATCCTGAAGCCTTAAGGTCCACAATAATACCATCATCTGTCTTGGCAACATTGACAACTTTAAGATCAGTGCCTTCAGCAGCTGCATTTAAAGCATCAGAAAGTGCTGTTACACCTTCATCAGTCATATCATCTTCATATAATACTTTTACTTCTTTTGAAATTTCATTCTTGTTACCAATTGTAACGATCACATCAATGTTCTTTACAGTATGACTTATCTTGGCTGTATATTCCATTGTGTTCAAATATGAAGATGAAGAAAGCATCTGGTACTTTCCAGGATATGTTTCAGACTCTCCTCCTAAATAAATAGAATTAGTTGCTTCATTTCCATTTATTCCGAAACTACCTGTATATTCTGCATTATTTCCAACATAGAATGCTACATTTACTTCTCCCTGGCTATTTGAAATGTAGTTTTCAAGATTTATATCTTCTTTTATATCTTTAAATACAAAGAGAAGATCTGGATTTCCAAGGTTCTCTTCAACTTCGAGTTCTTCATCAGTCTCTGCATCAACATCAGAGTCCGTTGTCTCTTCTGTAGATCCAGCTGAAGTTGATGCTGCAGAATCAGCTTCTCCAGCTTCATCTAATACTTCTGTTGTTTCAGACACTTCTGTAAAGCTTTCAAGACCTTCTGCTCCACAGAATGCGTTAGTCATTTCATTGATCTGATCTCTTGTCAGATTAGTTCCTTCAACAGTGTAGTAATTAACTCCACTATCAGTTGTCCATGTTCCTGTAGCAACTGATGACTCATGTTCAGTCATGAATCCTTTGATTTCATCCCCATTAGTATCCATTGTGCTCTGAGGAATCTTCAATACGATAGTTCTGTTGTAAGTACCATCTGTATTAACATCTGTTACAAAATCAATTCCTGTGATAGGTAAAAATTCAATATTGTTAAGGCTTATAGAACCATAGGATGCTGTACCCTCAGATCCAATAATATTATAGTTAATAGATGATTCATTGAAGATATATGATCTGTTACTGGAGTCAACATATCCTGCATCTACCATCAGATTCTCAAACCAGCTAAGAAGTTCCTGGCTTGTAAATTCTTCTTCATAACTTACGCCCTTAGCAAAAACTGAATTAGGAGCTACATAAGTAATGAGATTATCATAATATTCACTATCCTCAATGAGTGATTCAACCTTGGTCTGATAATCCTCTAATGAAGTAAAATTGATATCAAAATTAAGTGTTACTACATCATCAGTATTGTCACTTGAAAAAGTGATCTCTTCCGGGCAATTCTGTTCAATAGTTGCAGTAATATTCTCAGCATCACCATTGATATACTGTGAGTTTTCACTCATATCAACGGAAAGAGCCATGTGTCTTGTTCCGCTAAGATCTTCATTTACTGTTAAATCTGTTTCAAGCTTACCACCACATCCTGTCAGTATGAGCACTGCAGCAAATATAAGAGATGGTAAAATAACCTTTTTTATCTTATTCAGCATTCTCTTATTCCTCCACTAACCATCTTCCGTCTTCAAGAACCAGTGAGAGTGACTCACTTTCCATTCCTTCTGTTTCAAAATAAAGAGTACAATATACAGTAGCTCTTTGTTCATCTTCTGAAATAACAGCATCTGAAATGTACAGTTCTGCATCAGAAACAGATACTCCAAGTCCGGTTAAAAGAGAATACTCAAGCTGAGCCTCTTCAACATATTCATCAACTGTCATATTATTCTTGGCAGTTGATAATGCATAAGCCTTTTTGTAGTTACCTTTAAGAAAACTATTCAGATAATTTCTGGCAACTTTTTCTGGTGTGCTATAGCTATTCTGTGAAGTCAGAACTGCAACTACGATCATGACTATCACAAATACTATAGACAAGATGTTTTTAATACTTTTAAAAAACCCTTTCATTACTACCTCCCTATTTGTAATAAAAATCAACTAAAACAGTATATCATAATACTCAATTTTGATATTTAAAAATTTTTAAAAAATTCAAATTTTATAATTTTTTGCTCTTGATAAATTGTATGCAATGTATTATAATTCACTCATTCGGTTAGCAGTTGCTTACTGACTTTTTACAGATAACTACTGTATTTTCTTGAATTATATAAGCACAAATTGAAAGGAGACACAGGAATTATGAAGAATTATTTTGATCTATCAGGAAAGGTTGCATTGGTAACAGGTTGTTCAACAGGACTTGGAGTACAGATGGCAAAGGCTCTTGCCAATCAAGGAGCAGCTATTATTGCCGTAGCAAGAAGACAGGAGCTTATTGATAAAGTAGCTGAAGAAATCCACAATGAGTTTGATGTAGATACACTGGCTATAAAATGTGATATCACTGATACAGCACAGGTTGAAAAAGCAGTTGCTACAGCACTTGACCATTTTGGCAGGATCGACATACTCATCAACAACGCTGGAACAGGTGCAGTTGCTCCAGCTGAAGATATTACAGATGAGCAGTTTAGCAACGAACTTAATATTGATCTGTTTGGAACATTTAAGATGGCCAGAGAAGTAGCTAAGAAGGCTATGATCCCTGCCGGCACAGGACGTATCATCAATATCGCTTCAATGTACGGCCTTGTTGGTAACAAGCAGGCTCCTGCATCTCCATATCACGCAGCAAAAGGCGGAGTTGTAAACCTTACAAGAGCTCTTGCATGCGAATGGGGTAAGCACGGCATCACTGTTAATGCGATCTGCCCTGGATATTTCTACACACCACTTACTAAGGACACTCTTGATACAGAGGAATTTCAGGCTTACGCCAAGAGTGCAATCCCTATGGAGCGTTATGGTGTAGAGGGTGAGCTTGATTCAGCAGCTATCTTCCTTGCTTCTGATGCATCAAGCTATGTATCCGGCATAATGGTTCCAGTTGATGGCGGATATACATCAATGTAATAAGAATCATAATTAAATATCTTTCTTCTCTATATCAATAAAAGATTATGCTATGATAATGGTATAAAAAGCCACCATCCGGTTGTAAATGCAACGGATGGTGGCTTTTATTTAAAACTATGTTTTATGAGTCAAACTGATACGTCCCCGGTGACTCATACTCTTTTATATTCTCTAAAAGAATAGGTTGTATCGAAATAAACCTGTTCCTCACTCTCAGATACAAGCTCCCATTCAGGAGATTCATCCAGATTAGGAAAAAATGCATCTGCAACATATTCTCTATCAAGATATGTTACGATAGCTGTATCGCACAGATCGAGGAACTGCTCATAAACGCTTGCTCCACCTATGAGATATACATCATCAGGATCATATCCTTCAATTGCCTTGAGAAGCTCTTCTCTGTCATGTACGACTACAGCGTTTCGCACATTGTAGTCTTTTTTTCTTGATAAGATAATATTGGTCCTGCTATCAAGAGGAATGCTCTGTGGAAATGTCTCTAATGTCTTTCTACCATATATAACTACTTTACCAAGTGTTTCCTTACGGAAATTCTTATGGTCTGCCGGAATGCTTATAAGAAGCTGTCCTTTATTACCGATTGCCCAGTTTGAATCTACAGCAACAATTACTTTCATCTTTTTCTCCTCGCTCTGCAAGTATTTTAATATATGATCAGATAGCTATTGGAATATCCTTGATCTGCTCTCCGGCTACTTCATAGCCTTCCAGACTTACGTCATTTCTGTCAAATTCATAGAAATCTTTTTTGTCAGGATTAAGAATAAACTTAGGTGCATCCTTTGGGGTACGCTTGATGAGCTCTTTGATGATCGGAACATGTCTGTCATAAATATGAGCATCTGCGATCACATGTACCAGTTCACCAACATTCATATCACAGGTTCTTGCCAGCATATGTACTAAAACTGCGTACTGAACAACATTCCAGTTATTGGCTGCAAGCACATCCTGAGAACGCTGGTTAAGGATAGCGTTAAGTGTGAGCTTATCTTCTCCTTTTTTCTGTGTAACATTGAAAGTCATACTATATGCACATGGATACAGGTTCATCTCGTGAAGATCCTGATGTACATATATATTAGTCATGATCCTTCTACTAAATGGATTATTCTTAAGATCATAGATCACACGATCCACCTGATCGAACATGCCCTCTTTGTACTGATGCTTAACGCCCAGCTGATATCCGTAGGCTTTACCGATGGATCCTTCCTCATCAGCCCATTCATCCCAGATGTGGCTGTGAAGATCATGAATATTGTTGGATTTCTGCTGCCATATCCACAGCATCTCATCTGTAGCACTCTTCAATGCGGTCTTACGAAGAGTCATGATTGGAAACTCTTTTGAAAGATCATAACGATTTACTACACCAAATTTTTTGATAGTATATGCAGGAGTACCATCTTCCCAATGTGGGCGTACCTTTTCACCCTCTGTAGAAGTGCCGTTCTCCAATATATCTTTGCACATATTTATAAATATTTCGTCTGCTTTACTCATGCTCTCCCCTTTCAAAATCTATTTGACCTAAATAATATAATATCATTATAATTGTCATCATGGAAAAAGAAATTAAGAGATACCCATTTCAAATTATAAGTTCAGACATTTTAAAGATCGTAGCTATAGTTTCAATGCTCATAGATCATGTAGCTGCTGGATTGATCCCTTTTCAGTATGCCACAAAAGTCTATCCATTTGGGCTTGATAAAGACGGCCTCACCATGCTTTATAATGTCATGAGAAATATTGGAAGATTAGCCTTTCCTATCTTCTGCTTTCTTCTGGTAGAAGGTTTTATGTACACCAGAAGCAGATCTAAATACCTTAGGAATCTGTTGATCTTTGCTTTTATTTCTGAGATTCCATTTGACTTATGTTTAGTTGACTCATACAATGTCAGCTTTTTGACGTTATCTGATATACCAGGCAAAATGCAGGACTTTATGGCAGACCAGAATGTTTATTTTACCTTGGCTATTGGTCTGATTGCCATATGGGTAATGGACAGCTTCTGGGAAAAAGTGGTTCCGGGCTACGACGTTGTATTATATGGAAAGCTCCGCAATATTGCCGTGATCACATCAGTTATTACAATCTGCGCAGCCTGTGCTGTTGCCATTTTACTCGGAACAGATTATAACTTTCACGGAGTGCTCCTGATATCCATATTCTATTTATTCAGGAGATTTCCTATTTTCCCAGAGGCCGCAGGTTATATAGAAATGATGGGACTCTACCGTGAACAGTGGGCTCTGCCTTCATATATCTTAATGATCCTGTACAATGGCAAAAGAAGTATGACTCTGAAAAGATTTAAATACTTCTTCTACGCCTTTTATCCTGTACATATACTGATCATTTATATTATCAGATGCATTATTTATTGATTTTTATTTTCTCTTGTATAGATTTGCATATTCCTAAATATTCAAAAAAGTGACTTTCATGTTTAAAAAAGTGTTTTAAAAGTGAAAATTTTGTGATAAAATTGTGAAAGTTTGGTAAAGTTGTATTTTTTTTAGGGATTTTTCTTATGTTTAAAAAGGGAATAAAAATAAAGTATTTTTCTATCATTTTAGGAACTGTAGTCGCAGTTGCCTTTGCAATCTGTGGAATGCTTACATCTACTTGTTCTTATGCTGATAGTAACGATGACTCTATTATTATCAGAAACATCAGCTCTTCTGAAGATAGTTGTATGAAGGAAAGGGAGAAGTCAGAAAGTGGCTCTTCTGCTTCTAAAGGCAAGTCAGACAGGGTAAAACAGTCATCAAAATCAAATAACGTATCCATCAGACTTTTGGATGATGATATTTCTATCAATGATTATCAGCTTGTTGGACATCTTATAAAATATAATAGTAAATTATATCCTGATACTTACAGACTGATATTTGATTATAATCAGATCATACCTGGAAGTGCAGAGGTAACAATTGACCTCGGCTTATTCAAGCAGGATCAGCTCTCAGATCACTACTACATCTTCACTATGGATGATCAGGACAATTTTACTTACTATTGTGAAACTGACATGTCTGAGGATGGTACGATCAGCTTCAAGGCATCTGCTTTGCAGGATTATTATATTTCCTATATTGATCTTGAAAGCGCCCAGAAGCTATTATCTTCAATTAAATAAGCCCAGACTTATAGAAATGCAAGAAAAAAGGATATGACATCATAAATACAAGATGTTATATCCTTTGTTATTACCCTATTTTCATCAAAAGCTCAAATAGCTCAAAATCACTTTTTCCATGTTCTTACTGATAACAGAATAAGCATTGGTAACAGCTCAAGTCTTCCTGCCAGCATATCAAACATCATTACTATCTTGGAAAAGGCAGAGAACTGAGAGAAATTACCAGTTGTACCAACCATTCCAAGACCTGGACCTACGTTGTTAAGTGTTGCTGCAACAGCTGTTACATTGGTTTCAAAACTGAAGCCATCCAAAGATATCAGTAATACTGAAACCAGCATGATCAGTATGTATATACCAAGATAATTAAATACTGATTTAACTGTTGTACTTTCTACTGAATGTCCATCCATATATACTCTTTTAACTGACTTTGGATGGATAACAAATGACAACTCATTTTTTACTGTCCTACATACAATGAGGATTCTGGAGAACTTGAAACCACCACCGGTGGAACCTGCGCAGGCACCTAAAAGTGTAAGTATAAACAGTAGTGTTCGTGAAAACTCCGGCCATACATTAAAATCCAAAGTACCAAAACCGGTAGTTGTCATGATTGAAGTTACTGTAAACAGTGCATGATGGAATGCCAAAAATGGTGTGCTTATAATTCCTGCTCTGTAAATATTTATAGCTATAAGAGATGCGGAAATAAGCATTACTCCGAAATACCATCTCATCTCGTCGCATCTGACAGCTTCTTTTGGCCTCTTGGTCAGGAGGAAATAATATACACTGAAATTCACACCGCATAGAGCCATAAAGATTATTATGATCACCTGCGATGCTATTTTGTATCCACCGATACCTGCGTTAGTAATAGCAAATCCTCCGGTACCAACTGTGGAAAAAGTAAGTGTTAAAGCTTCATACAGGTTCATCCCGGAAATCATGAGCAGGATTGCTTCTACAAGAGTAAATCCAAAATAGATTCCATATAGGATCTTAGCTGTATCTTTTACCTTAGGAACAAACTTACCAACAACAGGACCCGGAGACTCAGCTCTCATAAGGTGCATGCTGTAGCCGTCTGCCATAGGAACAACAGCTATCATGAATACCAGAACTCCCATTCCGCCGATCCAGTGTGAAAAGGTACGCCAGAATTGAACGGATTTCTCCATTCCATCAACACCGGTCAGGATACTTGCTCCGGTTGTTGTAAAACCTGAAATTGTCTCAAACAGTGCGTCTACATAGCTCGGTATTGTGCCTGTAAGCACAAATGGAAATGCACCTATCACTGATAAAAGTATCCAGGAAAGTGAAGTAACAACAAAACCTTCTTTTGCATAAAAAACCATCTTTTCAGGTTTCTTGCGGCTTCCAAGGCTTCCAACAACTACGCAGCCAAGGATAAGTCCAAGAAAAACGCTGAAACTGTCTGTTTCACCATAAATTACTGCAACAATAGCAGGAAGGATCATAAGGATTCCTTCCAATGTGATTACTTTAAATAAAATATATCTGATTACCTTGTGATTCATTACTCTTCTCCGCTATTACTCCAGTATATCCTTGATATCTCTAAAGCCTGTATTGGTTGTAACCACGATAACAGTGTCTCCAGGAGAGATTATACTTGTACCGCTTGGTGTGATGATATCACCCTTGTGGTTGATACATGCAATCAGGATACCTTTCTTTAGCTTAAGATCTTTCAATGGCTTATTTATAACAGGGGCGTTGGCTGTAACTAAGAATTCAAGAACTTCTACTTTACCTCCATTGATCCTGTAAAGAGCCTCGATATTGCTATCAAGAGAATTGGACATTCCTCTTACGTACTGAACGATTCGCTCGGCAGTAATGTTTTTAGGATATATAACTGTTCCGATGTCCATGGCACCAATGATCTCATTGTAATTAACTCTGTGGACCTTGGTGATAAGTCTTGCCTTTGGCGCAATATTATGAACATAAAGAGAAAGCATGATGTTCTCTTCATCAATATTTGTAAGGGCTACGAAAGACTCCACTTCTGAGATGCCTTCCTCAAGGAGCTGATCTCTGTCAGTAGCATCTGCATTGATAACAAGTGCTTCAGGCAAAAGCTCTGTAAGTTCCTTGGCTCTGTCTCTGTCTTTTTCAAATATCTTAACTGCGATTCCTGCGGAAATAAGCTGTGAAGCCAGGTAATATCCTGTTTCTCCGCCGCCCACAATAACTGAAGAATGTACCCTTGCAGTAGGTATTCCCAGACGCTTGAAAAATGCTACTGTATTACGGCTTGAGCCTATTATAGATATTTCATCTTTTGCTCTAAGGATAAAATTACCATCAGGGATAAATACACCGTTATCACGGGAAACTATTGAAATAAGCACTTTTCCCTTAAGCTCAGCCTGAAGATCCTTAAGTGCCTTATCGCACAATTTGGAATTGGCATCTATTGTAGTACGCACAAGCTCTGCACGGCCTCTTGCAAGAGACTCGATCTTGGTTGCTGAAGGGAATTTAAGAAGCCTACTCATTTCAAGAGCAGCTGCTTCTTCCGGATTGACTATCATTGAAAGACCAAGTTCATCTTTAATAAATTCAATTTCTTTTTTATAAATAGGATTACGAACTCTTGCTATGGTATGGCAACCACCTGCCTTCTTGGCAATAAGGCAGCACAAGAGATTCTGTTCATCCGAATCTGTCACGGCTATCATCAGGTTTGCTGATTCAATTCCAGCATCCTTCATGATCTGAAAACTTGTTCCATTGCCTACGATACCCATTACATCGTAGTTGTTTACTACTGTCTGAAGAACACTACTCTGTTCTTCAATAACTGTTATATTGTGGCCCTCTTCACTAAGCTGCTCGACAAGAGTCTGTCCGACATTGCCACATCCAACAATAATGATCTGCATAAAAAACCTCAAACACTTTACTTTTTGTTAATAATTCTTTTAACTAGAATTAAGTCACCTTTGTTATTATACTCCAAAAGTAAGATAAACAAAAATATAATAAAAGTTCATCTATTACTGGTGTTGCGGTTGTCAGCCTAGGCTAACAACTAGCCAAAAGTATAATTTGTGAACATTCTGTGAAAACAACATGCCCCAAAGCCGCACTATTTATGGTTTTTTAAGATTTATTTATCATCTGTTCATTGTATTTATGGGCTTTGCAAATTACAATAAGTGGTATAGGTGAGGGGAAACTGCTAGAGGAGTGTGATCTATTATGAAAATGAGAAACTTTTTGACTCAATTTTTTGCCGGCAGATATGGTGCATACGGCGCCGATCAATTATCTAAATTTCTATTGGTGATAGTTGCGATCTGCCTTGTTCTATCCTATGTAACACCTTTACATATGCTGTATTGGCTTGCTTTTGCAATACTTGGTGTTTCTTACTTCAGACTTTTTTCCAAGAATATCCCAAAAAGATATCATGAAAATGAAGCCTACATGAAATTGCAGAACAAAGTAACCGGATTTTTTAAAACAACAAAATACAATATTGAGCAGCGAAAGGTATACCACATTTACAAGTGTCCTTCATGTGCCCAGAAGATCCGCATTCCACGTGGCAAAGGTAACATAATGGTGCGCTGCCCTAAATGTCATACTGAATTCAAAAAAAGGTCGTAAGTTGTTCTATGTTTGGATATATTGCTGTAAACAAGCCTGAACTTAAATTTAAAGAGTTCGATGTATACCGCTCATATTACTGTGGATTCTGTCAGACATTAAAAAAAGACTATGGTCTCAGTGGGCAGTTGACTTTAAGCTACGATCTCACATTTCTGATCATCCTGTTAAGTGATCTGTATGATGACAGTGGCAAAATCGAGAAAGTCAGGTGTATGGTGCATCCTACTACCAAGCAGACCACCTGTACCAACATTTACAGCAAATATGCTGCGGATATGAACATTTTGCTGGCCTATTATAAATGTATCGATGACTGGAAGGATGAGCACAAGCTCCATATGCTTGCTGAATCATGCCTTTTGTCCACTGATGTCAAAAAAATCATCACCAAATATCCACGCAAAGCTGAAATAATACGTTCCAATCTTGATAAGATAAGCGAATGTGAAAAAAATGATGAGACTAACATTGATACTGTCTCAGGATATTTTGGTGAGATAATGGCTGAGATTTTTTGTTATCAGGATGATATCTGGTCTGAAAATCTCAGGAAAATGGGCTTTTACCTGGGCAAATTCATATACATTATGGATGCCTATGATGATATAGAAGAAGATATCGAAAAGAAAACCTACAATCCTTTAAAGACAGTCTTTTTAGAAAATGATGACTTTGAAGGATACTGCTACAACATACTGCGCATGATGATTGCCGAGTGTTCAAGAGCTTTTGAGATGCTGCCGGTTGTTGAGAACGCTGAAATACTCAGGAATATCCTGTATGGAGGCGTATGGACAAGAAGAGATATTGTCCATAAAAAGAGAACAGAAACTACAAAGGATTGATCATATTATGTCAGACCCATATAAAGTACTAGGAATTTCAAGAGATGCCTCTGATGATGAAGTAAAAAAGGCTTATAGAAATATGAGTCGTAAATATCATCCTGATGCAAATATAAATAACCCAAATAAAGACAAGGCCGAAGAGATGTTCAAGCTTGTACAGCAGGCTTATGATCAGATCATGAAGGAACGCTCCGGAGGCTATTCATCATCCTCCGGCTACAGCGGACACAGCAGTGGTTTTGGCGGATTTGGAGATTTTGGCGGATACTCTCAGAGTTCCTCACAGGACGATGAAGACTCCCTTCATTTTAGAGCTGCAGCAAATTACATTAAATCACATCATTTTACTGAAGCTCAAAATGTATTAAACTCTATGAATAATAGAAATGCCATGTGGTATTACTACAGTGCCATTGTTTCATCAGGACTTGGCAACAATGTTACTGCTTTGGAATATGCCAAAACAGCTTCCAGTATGGAACCTTATAACAGAAATTATAGTGAACTGGTTGAACAGCTTCAAATGGGCGGTTCCTGGTACAACACCATGAGAACCCCTTATTACAGTGGTGGTGTAAACCTGGATAGTTCCGCATGTATGCGGCTATGCATCGCCAATTTGATCTGCAACCTTTGTGGTGGAGGCGGTTTCTGCTTCTGCTGATCGAGGTAGAATAAATATGCTAGATTGTCTGGTTGTGTATGCAAGTGAAACCGGCAATACCAAGATGATTGCCGATGAAATATATAGAGCCTTACCGACAGATTCCAAGAAGTTAATAGATGTGAGATCCTGGAATGGTGCCCATGATGCCGGAACATACTTCATTGGCTTTTGGACCAATCGAGGTACCTGCAGTCTTGAGACCATCGACCTGTTATCTTCGCTTCATGGTAAAAAAGTAGCTTTATTTGGAACCTGCGGCATGGGAAATACAGAAGAATATTATAAAAAGATTGAGAAAAATGCCCTTGCCTGGTTAGATGATGACAACGTATTTTTAGGCTCTTATTTTTGTCAGGGCAAAATGCCTATGGCAGTAAAGGATAAATACATCTCCCTTCGTGACAGATGCGATCCTGAGCAGATAGCTTCTATGATAAAAGCCTTTGACGATGCCCTTAGTCACCCTGATCGTCAAGATCTGCTAAAAGCCAATGTTTTCGTAGATGATGTATATCGTAAACTTGTGAAATTAAATAATTAAACGGCAGTTCCTACATATCAAACATAGGAAACTGCCGTTTTTATTTTTCATGATTTTTTTGATCTTAACTGCTCTAATTCTCTCTTTTTATGGAGTTCTTTAAACTTCTCAGCTGTCTCGCAGTGTCCTGATGAGCATCCACCGCTACAGCCTGCGCAAGAACCACCTTTTTTAGCATCATTTATTAAATATCTTGCTGAAAAAAATACCAATACAGCAACTATCAAACCAGCAAATAAAGTACCCATACTGATCGCCTTTCTTTTTACATCGTGAGAATTTTGAAAACCATTCTCATTTAGATTATCAGTATATACTTGTCTGTCTAAATAGTCAAGTCACTATTCTCACACGGCAAGGAGCCTAGTGCTTACTGATTAGTAACGAGATTATTACTTTACATGGATCGTTGCTGCGCTCTGTTTGAAGACTTCTGACACATCATCATCTGATGCTCTTGAATAGCATATTGTAAAAGTCTTATATCTTGAAATAATGATATATACACTCTGATAGATATCCTTCTGTCCGTCGTTGTAGGTGGCATCTATCTTGTATCCCGGAAAGCCGTCCACTTCAATCTCCTCAAAAGAGGTAACGCTATATGATACATCAAAACCATACTGCTGCTCATAGGCCTGTGATAACTCTTCCTGATAGATCTCTTCCGTCAGCTCTGTTGATGCGTCTTCAATAAGACTCTCTTCCTGAGCTATCTCTTTTTCCTTATTGGTAAGAACAACTGCCTCACCGGTTACTGCTACGGAATAGGTGATATTTGCTGACTCATATGGAGCATTCTTATCTACAAATACTCCTTCAACCTCAGATGGTTCAAACTCTGAAGGTATGACAAAAGTGCAGCTTTCAGCCTCCTCAAGCTCTGCTGATTCAGCAAAGGCGTTCATATGTATCTTGTCAAAGCCTGCGGCAAGGAGAATCCCAGCCATGGCAATCGTAGCAATCTTTATTCCAATACTATACCTTCTCATAGTCCCCCTTATATTTCATTACATTTTTATATCTGAAAGTAATCACTCTGATCATTCTGATAATGAGAGCTCGTAGACGTTGAACCAGTATCGCTCTACCATGCACTCTGTAAGGTATGTGCTGGTAATTCCATACTGATCATCCCATGCGGTCACAATATCTTCTCTTGAATTGAAGCTGCCAAAAAACAGCACTTTTTTGCCCTGTTCCAAAAAAGAAACAATCTGACTGTCTGCGTCATCTCCAAGCACCTCAATGCCTTCTAACATCACAGGGATCAAGGTCTCCGGCTCAGTCTGATATGCATATATCTGATTAACGTTATCTTCTTTTTCATAAAAATTATTGAGGTAAAAAGAGCTCAGCGCCTGAATATGATTAAAATTGCAGACGACGATCGTATCATCTGTGATCTGACTTAATGTTACATCAGCACTGGCCATAAGTTCTTTTTTATAATTTTCTGACCAGTTAAAGGTCTGATAATCCCTAAGAGAAATTATAACAAAAATCAAAGCCCCTGCAATTGATAAATACTTTTTTTGCTGACTGCCAACAGAAATGGCAATGGCAAGCCAGAACACGCCAAGGGCAGGGATCATATATCTGTAAACAAATACAGGTCTGATGATAACAGACAACACAAGGCCGCCCAGAATGAGCATCACAAGGACAAATATTCCCAAAAGAACTGCTTTGGATATCCACTCTCTGATCTCGCTAATGGCAAATGCTACTGCTACCAAGATCATGCAGGCTGCCAATGCAGCAAAGATATATCCCCAGATTGCAGAATTAAATGTTCCAAGTAACATGTATTTGGCGCATCCCGGTATGGTCCTAAGGGAAACCGGCTGTATCCAGTAATTTTCAGACACAGTAGCTGTCTGAGACATAGCGATCCTGATCCATGGCAGATAAAAAATAGCTGTGATAAACGGGAGAGCTATAGATATCTCTGGTGACTTGTGTAATACACTATTTTCATGGCTCAAGAGCTTGTTATCCACAATGATCCATATAAAAATCCCCAGATATAGAGCGTATGTTGCTATCAAAGCATAGTAATGTGTATAACATGCCGCTGTTCCATAGAGCAGGAGGATAACCGCCTGGCCAGTCTTATGCTCCTGAAGGAAAAGGATTCCATGAATAAATGCTGCAGTCACGAAAAACAAAGCCCAGCTGTACATTCTGATCTCAACGGTCATGTCATACATCTGGGGCATACCCACAACCATCACAGTAAACAGTCCTGCTGTCAGCATGCTGAATTTCTTTCGAAGGATCGTTATGGCATAGATCATCAAAAGTACATAGGGCATCACCGACATAAACTTGGCTACTGCTATGGAATCAGTTATATTCAGGCCTCCAGCTATGACCTCTGCAAGCCTTACTATTATGTAATACAACGGAGGATGAACATCCTGTGCTGCTATGGCAAGCATTTCAGACATAGGTCTTGTAACAAATTCCATAGAAAAGATCTCATCATACCAGATATCGCTTCCTGCACAGAGCCTGAAGCAATTTATCAGTAGCCCTGCTGCAATTATATATAACAAGGCTCCCAATGCATCCGATACTGTGAAGGCCGTCTTTATATTTGTTTTTCCTGTTTTATCTGTATTCTCTTTAGTTATCATATTGGTCTTTGTCTTTATCATTGAATTGTGTTTTTGTTATTTTTTCATTGTATTATACTTTTTAAAGCCTTGAAAGTAGTTTTTTCCTACTCCCAAGGCTTTAATTTAACATTTTATGAATGATGCAATTATATGATCATGATTGCATTATGGTCTTTCGACCCTATTATCTGATCACAACTCGATGTTGTCGATGAGCTCAAGTGTGTGCTCTAAGTTCATCTTGTTGCAGACCTCAACAAACTTATCAAGAGGAACATTCTGGATCTGCTTGTTTGATCCACGAACGTTGATTGATACTGTTCCTTCAGCTGCTTCCTTATCACCAATTACAAGGATATATGGATCTTTGTAGTTCTTGAACTTCTTGATCTTTTCCTTCATGTTGGCATCTGAGTAGTCAACCTCAACATCAATGTGGTTAGCTGTAAGTGTGTTTGCAACCTTTTTAGCATACTCATTGTGCTCTTCTCTGATTGGAACGATACCAACCTGATATGGTGAGAGCCAGAATGGGAATGCACCCTTAAAGTTCTCAATGATGATACCAATGAATCTCTCTAATGATCCGTAAATAGCTCTGTGAAGAACTACAGGCTGCTTAAGTGTGCCATCTTTATCCTGATATGTCAGTTCAAAGTTGTGTGGAAGCTGGAAGTCAAGCTGTACTGTTCCGCACTGCCATTCTCTTCCAAGAGCATCCTTGATCTGAAGGTCGATCTTAGGACCATAGAATGCGCCATCGCCTTCGTTGATCTCGTATCCGCCTTCACCATATTTAGCATCAAGGATCTCCTTGAGGTTGGCTTCTGCCTTGTTCCATACTTCGATATCACCCATGAAGTCATCTGGTCTTGTAGAGAACTCAGCACGGTATGTTACACCAAATGTCTTATAGATTTCATCTGCAATTGAGATGATATCCATGATCTCATCCTTGATCTGATCTTCTGTTACAAATGTATGGTCATCATCCTGTCTAAACTCCTGTACACGGAAAAGACCATTCATCTGTCCTGATTTTTCTTTTCTGTGAAGGACATCATACTCACTGTATCTGATAGGAAGTTCCTTGTAAGAGTGATTTGTTCTCTTATATTCCATCATAGCGTTAGGGCAGTTCATAGGCTTAGCAGCCATTGTGTCCTGAGTCTCGATAGAAAATGCTGCTGTATTATCAGATGAAACTGTATCTGTAGCGCTTGTACCATCTGTAACACCAGGAACAAGGAACATGTTGTTTACATAGTGTGCCCAGTGTCCACTGATAAGCCAGAGCTTTTTATTGTTGATAAGTGGAGCTGAGATTTCCTGATAATCATGCTTTGCCTGGATCTCTCTTGAGTACTTCAGGAGCTTCTGATACATCTTCCATCCTCTTGGAAGCCAGTATGGCATACCTGGAGCTGTCTCATTGAACATGAACAGATCAAGCTCTGCACCGATCTTTTTGTGATCTCTCTCAAGAGCTTCCTTGATGAGTTTGATGTGCTCTTTTAACTGATTCTTATCAGGGAATGCATATACATAGATTCTCTGAAGGTGATCTCTCTTTTCATCGCCTCTCCAGTATGCTGCTGATACAGATTTGATCTGGAAAGCTGTGTTCATAAGTTCCTGAGCGTTATCAACGTGAGGTCCTCTGCACAGGTCGATGAAGTCATCACCTGTATTGTATGTTGTAATAGTCTCACCATCTGGTAAGTCATTGATAAGTTCTACCTTGAATCTCTGATTTTTGAAGATTTCAAGAGCTTCTTCCTTAGAAACTTCCTTTCTAACGAAATCCTCTCTTCTCTTAAGGATCTCTCTCATTTTGTCTTCAATTACCTTGTAGTCGTCAGTTGTTACGGCTCTTGGAAGTTCAAAGTCATAATAAAAACCATCATCGATCTGTGGTCCGATTGCAATCTGTACATTTTCTTTACCAAATATCTCCATAACGGCTTTAGCAAGAATATGTGCCAGTGAGTGACGATAAACTTCTAAAAATTGTTCCTTTTCCATCTTTTCTCCTATCCTGCCTGTTGGCTATCTTGTAGGAAAGCCTCGCTTTCCTTACCTTCGTGCGTGGGTTAAAATATGATATAAAAAAATCCCTTGCACTACTGTTACTTGTAATGCAAGGGACGTAAATACGCGGTTCCACCCTTGTTGCCATCATAAAGATGACCACTTAATTATGATCGTAACGTGATCAGCGTGCTCTATTAAAGCCTCTCAGAGGTGGTCTTCAAATAGTTCCGGCTCATACGCTCTCAATCAGGCTAACCTGGCGCTTTTCCCTGTAAGTCATTCCTATTCTACTTTCCTCATCAACGATTTCTCTAAAAATCATGAATATTTTTTTTGCAAACATATTCAGATTTTTTCTGATTATAGTTGTGATTCTAGTTTATAAAAATGTCAATGTCAAGATTATTTATTCTTGCCGTGGCACTTCTTATACTTCTTGCCGCTTCCGCATGGGCATGGATCGTTAGGATAGATCTTCATCTCGTTCTTTACAGTTCTAGAATTCTTCTGTTCCTTGTAAAGTTCTTTTCTCTTATCCTCATCGAAGATCTCATTCCACTCTTCAAGACCATAGAGCCAGTCAGCACCAGCTGCAACCATGTTCTTGTAAAGAAGTTCCTTGTCAAATCCAAGGCTTACTTCTGTATCTTCTTCCATTGTATCGATAGGGTTCTTTTCCTTTAAGCTATCGTTGATACCATCAAGGAATCCTACCATTGTCATAAGGTCAACATTGTATTTCTCAGCAAGTCCCTTAACTGTTCCCTTTACTTCTTCATCAGGGTTCTTAAGGAGCTCAGCATAGATATCACGTTCCTTCTGAAAATAATCTGTCCATAATTTCTGAAGCTCATTCTTATTAGCTGTTTCTGAATAAGCCATATCTGTCCACTGTTTTAAAAGTGCCATATTCCGTTCCTACCTTCTTCGTATTATTATTTCGACTTAATTTAAGTCATATCATTTTTGCTAAGATTAAATAAAGCATTGATATTTTACTCTATTTACGCTTAAAAGTAAATAACTCAAACAATTCTGGAGCATTTTCTCAATATTTTTTTGGCATAATGCACATTTTTTACCGGGGAACGGCAGTCACTGTAACTATTACAATTGTGTTACAAAAATGAAAAAATGTTGCCATAAATATGTTTTTTTGCTAGAATGTTGACTTATCGGGAGGTACGATAATGAGCACCGATTCAAAACCACGAAAGCACCGACATAGACGACATTACACTATTATGATCGTGTCTGGTGATTCAGATGGACAAAATAAAAGATTCCATCTTGGACATGTAAAAACTCAGCTTTTAGCATTTGGTACCTTTGCCCTGGTACTTGCTGTGATCTGTTATATTGTTTATTCATCTATGACGATTTCAAATTTAAAAGCAATAGAACAAAATCACCTGAGTCAAATTGAAGAACTTTCTGAAGCCAATGCATCATTGGAATCATCCCTTAGCGAATTAGAAACATCATCGGAACAATTAAAACTTGCATTGAATCAGAAGGTAGAAACAGAGAAGTCAGCTGCTGAAGAAGACGAGCAGTTACATATTCCTACAGGATTTCCTCTGACAGGTACTGCTTCTATGAAAAATGCCATAGATAGCGAAGATACATCTTCTGTTGAAGAAGACCTTACTGCTGCAGAATCTTCAAATTCTTCTACTAGCGGCAATCCGATCGTGATATTTACTGCTTCAAGCGGATCAAGCATTGTAGCAACCGCAAGCGGTACAGTCACATCAATAACTGCTGACAGTAAATATGGCAATATTGTCACAATAGATCATGGCAACGGCTATATTTCAATCTACCGTAATGCAGGTGATGTGCTGGTCACTGAAGGAAAAGAAGTTACAAAGGGCGATATCCTGATAGTTGTCGGCGACGACAACACTACTCTTGGTTATCAGATACAATTAGATGGGGAATATATTGATCCTGAGACCATGATAGAAATAAGCGGTTAATAAAATGCCATTTGGAGCATAGTAAAGAAAAAGAGAGGGATTATAAATGTTTAACCAAAAGAAAGAAGTTGCAACAGTTGAAACTACAGTAGAACAGGTCGTTACGATCATCGGACCAGGCGCTACTATTGATGGTCCTCTTACTACCAAGGATTCTACAAGAATTGATGGTACTGTTAATGGAAATACCACTATCAGCGGTTCACTTATCGTTGGCCAGAACGGCAAGATCAATGGCACTGTTACAGCTCAGAATGTATTTATTGCAGGCGAGATCAATGGAAATATCAGTACAGTAAATGGTAAGGTTGAGATCAGTGATACAGGCAAGATCACTGGTGACATCACATGTAAGACTATTGTTATTGATGAAAACGCTGTATTCCAGGGAAAATGTACAATGAATGCAGATAAATCATCTGCTGAAACAGCTAAGGAAAGAGCTGCTGGTAACTAAGACCAATCGGTCTGTATTTTTTTGAATAAAATGAGCTATGGGGACTGGGTTAGCGATTCATTTTGACTGATATTAAAAATGAACCGCTAAACCGTCCCCA
>JAEEGF011601445.1_pt1 | contig 36546 bp, 34 predicted proteins | sample 9134171 | NCBI WGS metagenome assembly JAEEGF01 (sample SAMN16246542, study PRJNA631951) | gut metagenome | biome: gut microbiome; feature: rumen; material: AP-attached | host: Bos | place: Iran: Karaj | collected 2018-10 | reverse complement strand
TTGCACTGACAGGCTTGATGCTTTGGGTATTCAAGTCGGACTTCAACATCCTTGACTACGGCTATGCCGGAATGGACGGACTGTTCATCATCGGGCCGTTCCTGTACCTCTTCCTGATACCTGCCATCACCATGCGCATGTTTGCCGAAGAGAAGAAGAACGGCACCATGGAACTGCTGCTCACCAAGCCTTTGAGCGAGATGAAGATTATCTGGGCCAAGTTCCTCGCCGGCTTTGTCCTGGTGTTCATCTCCCTGCTGCCGACGCTGGTGTGTTATTTCAGTGTGGTGGCATTGGGCGACCCCGTAGGCAATATCGACACAGGCAGCGTGACAGGCTCGTACATCGGACTGCTGCTGCTTGGTGCCGCCTTTGTGGCGATAGGCCTTTTTGCCAGTTCTATCACGAACAACCAGATTGTGGCCTTTATCCTTGCCGCCCTGATGAGTGCCTTTATGCATCTGGGCTTCGAGTCCATCTATCGCATGGGGTTCTTAGGCGATGCCGACCTGTTTGTGCGCTCGCTTGGCATGAGCTATCACTATGACTCGATAAGCCGCGGCGTGGTGGACAGCCGCGATGTGATATATTTCATCAGTGTAATTGCCATATTTATGATGGCCACACGCATCGTGCTGCAGAGCCGCAAATGGCATGGCTGGAGGAACAAGAAAGACCTTAAGCGCAGCCATTGGATAGAATTGGTGGCCGGAGTGCTGATTGTGGTGTTTGTCAATGTGATTGGATACTATCTGTTCGGACGCCTCGACCTCACTTCGGAGAAACGCTACACCCTCTCCAAGTCCACGAAGAATCTCCTGAAAAAGATTGACGAGCCACTGCTGTACCGGGTTTATCTCGAAGGCGAATTCCCTGCCGACTTTAAGCGTCTGCAGAACGAGACCAAGGAGATGCTCAACCAGTTCCGTGCCTATAACAAGAACATACAGTACGAGTTTGTCAACCCCAACAATTTCGACAACCAGCAGGAGCGCCAGGTATTCTACCAGAAACTGGCACAGAAAGGCATCCAGCCCACCCAGATACAGGTAAGCACGGGCAACGGATACTCCACACAGGTACTGATACCCGCCGCCGACGTGATATACAAAGGCAGCGAGACCTCCATCCAGTTGTTGCAGAGCCAGAAGTATGTTGACCAGTCGCAGCTGCTGAACAACTCCATCCAAAGCCTTGAATACGTGCTGTCGAATGCCATACGCGCCCTGTCGCGCGGGCAGAAACCTTCGGTTGCTTTCATGCGCGGACATGGAGAGCTGGAGCTCCCCAATCTGTCGGATATGATTGGGTCTCTGTACGAGTACTACAACTTGGACACCGCCCGCATGGACGAGAACATCAACTCCCTTACAACAAGAACGCTCAATCCCAAGGATTCCACCTACAAGTTCCGGAACAAGTACGACCTCATCATCATCGCCAAACCCACCAAGATGTTCAGCGACCGAGACCTGTTCATTCTGGACCAATACGTGATGTACGGCGGCAAACTGCTGTGGTTAGTGGACGCCCTGGATGCAGACTTGGACAGCCTTGAAAATGCAGGACAGGCCGTGGCAACCCGCCTGCCCCTGAACATCGATGAGATGCTGTTCACCTACGGTGTGCGCGTAAATCCGGACTTGGTGATGGACATCCGCTGCCGCCCCATACCGATGAAAGTGGGCATGGTTGGCGAACAGGCTCAGATACAGTTCCAGCCCTGGATGTACTTTCCCGAGATAGTGCCGCTTTCGCCGCATCCCATTGTACGCAACCTAGACCTTATCAAGACCGACTTTGTCAGCAGCATAGATTTGATAGACAACGGCATTGACAAAACCGTACTTCTGGCCACCTCAGAGTTCTCTCGGGTAAAGAACGCACCCGCCATCTATGACCTGAACGAGGCCAAGATCGACCCCGACCGCCGGCTGTTCAACCGCAGCAGCATCCCCATAGCGGTGCTGCTCGAAGGGCAATTCAAGTCGATGTTCCGCAACCGTCTCACACCCGACTTCGTTGACATCCCCGCCATGGGCTACCGCGATGAGGGCGACAGTACACGCATGATTGTAATCTCCGACGGTGATGTCATCAAAAACCGTTTCAACTACAACGACGGCACCGGCTATCCCCTGGGCTACGACTTCTACACCGAGACAATGTATGCCAACAAGGAGCTGCTGCTGAACTGCGTGGACTATCTTGCCGGCGAGGGCGGTTCCATAGCCAGCCGCAGCCGCGACATAAAGATAAGGAAACTCAATGTGATGAAGGTGAAAGAGGAACGGACAAAATACCAACTGCTCAACATCCTTCTCCCCATTGGAATAATCATCGCTGCCGGAGTCGTCATCTACTTCTTACGGCGCAACCAATACAAAGTAAAAAAGAACAAACAAGCTGAAGCATAATACTCCATGAGAAAGAAAAAGAATCTTATCATCATTGCAGCGGTTGTCGTGATAGGGGTTTTGGCCCTGCTGATAGCCCGGCAAGGTGCAAAAAAAGCCACCTTTGACCAAGACTTCCATATCGAGGACATCGAGTCTGTCACCAAGATATTCATTGCCGACAAGCAGAACAACCATGTACTGCTGCAGCGTGTGGCCGACAGCACCCACGACACCATGTGGACTGTCGACACCATCTATCCCGCCAGCCAACCCATGGTGGACATGCTGCTGGAGACCCTGCACGACATGCGCATCCGCCAACAGGTGAACAAGAATGCCGTTCCCCAGGCTATCAAGCTGCTCTCGGCACGTGCCATCAAAGTGGAAGTATATCAGCGGAAATACTTTATCAACTGGTTTAACGGAAAGTTCAAACTATTCCCCCACGAGAAACTGACGGCCACCTACTATGTTGGCCACGAGACCCAAGACATGATGGCTTGCCACATGTTCCGCAAGGGAGACAAGGTGCCGTATATCATCCACATCCCGGGATTCCGTGGTTATCTGACCCCCCGCTTTGTGTCAGACCCCATGCTGTGGCGTAGCCACACCATCGTACACTGGGACATCCACCACCTGCAGAGTGTAGAGCTGGACATCCCCGCCACCCCCGAAGAGTCTTTTGCCGTGCGGAGACAGGGCGAAGGCTTCACTTTTGAGCTGACACAGAGCCATACGGTTGTCAACAACTTCGACACTGCACGAGTTGCCCAGATGCTCTCATGCTTCGCCAACCTGAACTTCGACGAGTTTGCCAAGAATGTGCCCAACAGCAATATGGACACCTCCTTCAACGCTGCTCCGAGAGCCATCCTGCACATCACCAACACGGACGGCGTCACCCGCGAGGTGAAGACCTATCTGAAGTATGCCAACCCAGAGGACAGCCTTGTCATGCCGGAGCAGAACATGTACGAAATGTTCGACCTGAACAGGCTCTATGCCATCATTGACAACAAGGACAGCGTGCTTATCCAGTACTTCGTGTTCGACAACATACTGCAGCCCGCATCCTTCTTCCTTGGAAAAGAAACTCCTGTCGTGAACCCCATCAAAAAATAACCAACTGCCTTCAAGATGAAACCGCTCATTCTCATAACCAACGACGATGGTGTCCAGTCACGCGGACTGCAACACTTGGCCTCCTTGGCCAAGGAGTTCGGCGAAGTGGTGGTCATGGCACCCGACCGCAATGCATCGGGAGTGGGCGTATCCATCACCTGCACCCGCCCGCTGCGGGTAAAGACCGTCAGCGAGGAAGAGGGGTTGGCTATATATGCCTGTGACGGCACACCCGCCGACTGCATCAAGATGGGGGTAGAATATTTCTGCTCCCGCAAACCCACACTTGTGCTGTCCGGCATCAACTACGGCAGCAATGCCTCCATCAACGTGGTGTACAGTGGCACGATAGGAGCCGTTTTGGAGGCCTGTCTCGACGGCTACCAAGCCATCGGATTCTCACTGCTCAACCACAATCCACAAGCCGACTTCAACGCCTGCACACAGGTCATACGGCACATTCTGCAGCAAGTGCTGCAGAATCCCCTGCCCACCGGGACCGCACTAAATGTGAACATCCCACGCCTGCCCGCCGACCAAATCAAAGGAATACGCATCTGCCGGCAGGCACCGGCCGCCTGGGTGGACAGCCTTGAGAAGAGAACCGACCCCATCGGCAGACCCTACTGGTGGATGACCGGCAAGTTCGTGTGCAACAACCCCGGAGAGGATACAGATGAGTATGCACTGGCTCACGGCTATGCCTCAGTGGTGCCCATCCGGCCTGACTACACCGATTATGCTGTCCTAAACCAAATCAAACACTTTGAATCATGAAGAAACTGCTTAATAAAAACAGTATCACCCTTGGCGTTGTGGCCACCATACTCTCTGAATTGTTATGCGCATTGCTGCTATGGCTCATACTTCTCGCCATTGGCCTACCCATTGCCGAGCATGTCAAATGGTTTGCCATAGCCCTTGCCCCTCCTGCCCTCCTGCTCCGCTACTATGCCCATGAGAAAGACTATCCCCTCACCCTCCGGGCAGTCATTACCACTTTCTTTGTGACAGTAGTCCTCTTCATGTGGTTCTTGCTCAAATACAAATACGTCACATTCCAGTAATCGCTATCGACGACTCATGAAATACTACATCATAGCAGGTGAAGCCTCTGGCGACCTCCACGGAGCCAATCTGATGCGAGCCATCCAACGCCGCGATGCCGACGCCCAGTTCCGTTTCTGGGGAGGCGATGCCATGCAGCAGGTGGCAGGGGAACCCGTCAAGCACATACGCGACCTGGCCATCATGGGCTTCATCGAGGTAGTGATGAATCTGCGTTCCGTATTGGGGAACATCGCACTGTGCAAGCAGGACATCCTGCAGTTCAAGCCCGATGTCATCATAGGCATCGACTACCCCGGCTTCAATCTAAAGATAGCCAAGTTCGCCCACGAGAATGGACTGACCTACATCCATTACATATCCCCTCAACTCTGGGCATGGAAGAAATGGCGCATAAAAAGCATGCGCAAGCATTTGGACTGCCTCTGCTACATACTTCCCTTCGAGCAGGACTTCTACGCCAGGAACCATTTCCCCCAGGCCGTATATGTGGGGCATCCCCTGCTGGACGCCGTGGCACAGTACAAAGCCGAGGAGAAAATTCAAAAAGAAAAACCCGTCATTGCCCTACTGCCCGGCAGCCGCAGACAGGAATTGAAAAGAACACTGGAGCCCATGCTGTACGTCGCAGCAAGGCATCCCGAATACGACTTCGTCATTGCGGGCATGACGCTCTTGGGCGACAGCTTCTACGAGCCGCTGATAAAGGGGCTTTCCAACGTGTCAGTAGTCTACGACCAGACCTACCGTCTGCTCTCGTCCTCCTACGCCGCACTGGTATGCTCCGGCACCGCCACCCTCGAAACCGCACTCTTCAACGTGCCGCAAGTGGTGTGCTACCGTGCCAATGCCGTCTCCGCCGCCATCGCCCGCCAACTGATAGGCGACCGCATCAAGTACATATCCTTGGTCAACCTCATCGCCGACGAGCCCATCGTGGTGGAACTCATCCAGCAGGACTTCACCGCCGAGCGCCTGGAGCAAGAGTTCACACGCATCGCAACAGACCAACAGGCACGCCAGAGCATCCTGGATGGGTATGCAAAAGTACATTCCCTCTTAGGCAACGCTGGCGCCTCCGACCGCACAGCCGCCGAAATCATCAAAAGAACACGCAAACAGTGAACAAAATACTGCCCATAGCCTGCTTCCTACTGCTCACCCTCAGCGCTTCTGCCGACCGGGTAAAAGTCAAGCTGTTCTCCAACAACTCCATCGACCTCATCAACATCTCTTTCGACCTCGGCACCTACGACATCTATGGCGCAGACACCACACTCATCGAGGCCAACATCGGCAACGACAAATCCGTCGAGCTGACCACCCAGGGCCGCAAAGTACACGTAGCCATCAACGGCTACGACTACGGCAGCCACAACACCGTCTCCTTCCTCGCCACCGACACCGCATGCATCCTCTGCCTCAATCCCCGCAACATCAAGCAGCGCACATACGAAGGCAACCTGACCGTCAGCGTGAACAAGCGGGGACACCTGCAAATCATCAATGATGTGGAATTCGAGACCTATATCGCCGGTGTGGTGCAGTCGGAGATATACGGCACCGACCCCGACATCTTCCGCGTGCAGGCCATCATCTCCCGCACCTGGGCCATGAAAAACATCAACAAACACGCCTCCGAAGGCTACAATTTCTGCGACCAGGTGCACTGCCAGGCCTATCTCAACCGCTGCGTGCGTCCCGACATCATGCTCGGCACCATGCTCAGCAGCGGCATGACCATCGTGGACGACGAAGGCAACCTGATTGAAACACCCTTCCACGCCAACAGCGGCGGCGAGACGGCCAACTCCGAGGATGTGTGGCGCACCGCCGTGCCCTACCTGCGCTCCGTGCCCGACACCTTCTCCTACCACATGCGCCAGAGCGAATGGGTAAAAGTCATCAACGAGGACAAATGGCTCAACTACTTTGCCAACAAGCACAAGCTCGACACCAGCGACGACAGCATACGCAACGAGCTGCTCACCTTCAGCCAGTCCACCCGTAAAGTGCGCCTCTGCAACATACCCCTCACCCGCATACGCAACGACTTCCAGCTGCGCTCCACCTTCTTCTCCGTGCTCTACGACAGCACCGCCCACCGCGTCACACTCTCCGGCCACGGCTTTGGCCACGGCGTGGGTCTGAGCCAGGAAGGCACCATCCGCATGGTGGGTCTCGGCATCAGCTACGACAGCATCATCCGCCACTACTACTCCGGGGCAAAGATTTTCTACGACGAAACCCATCCCCACACCTACGTCGAAAACTACATAAAACACATCACACAGATTATCGAAGAGGACAAATCCTCCGCCACACGCACCGTATCCAAACAGGACGACTGGCTCGGCCGACTGTTCAGAATACGCGACCGCGAAGAACGCGAAGAGGTCTACGACCCTCGTACCGACGAACTGGACAACGACTGGCTCTACGACTGGTAACAATAGACACTCAATAACATAAGAACAAAAACATATCAATATGACAAAACGAATACTCTCTCTCCTCACATTCCTGGCACTCCTGTGCGGTGCCATGCATGCACAGCAGATTGAATGGAAAACCATAGAGCAGGCTGCCAAGACCGACAGCAAGACAAACGCCAAGCTGTACTTTGTCGACTTCTACACCTCCTGGTGCGGTTGGTGCAAAAAGATGGACCGCGAAACCTTTACCAACCCTGTTGTGGCAAAGATTCTCAACACCTACTACATCCCTGTAAAATTCGACGCCGAAGGCTCCACCGAGTTCGTTTGGAAGGGCAACAAATATACCGGCTCCGCCACGGCTCCCGGCAGCAGACGGGGCACACACAACTTTGCCAAGTCTGTCCTCGGCACACAGATGGGCTTCCCCTCATTCGGCATCTTCAACTCCAACCAAGCCAAGCTCACCATCATTCAAGGCTACCAGCCAGCCGACGACCTGGTCGTCATTCTATGGTATTTCGCCTCGGGCGACTACAACCGCTACGCCTACGACAAATACCTGAAAATCTTCGACAAAGAAATCCGTCCCACAATGAATGCCAAGCTGGGACTCTAAAACCGTACACATCCAATAACCACATACATCATGGGACTATTCAGCAAGAAAGAAAAAAAAGAGACCCTCGACCAAGGGCTCAACAAAACTAAGGAGAGCTTCTTCTCCAAACTGTCCAGATCCATTCTGGGCAAATCCACCGTCGACGACAGTGTGCTGGACAACCTGGAAGAGACGCTCATCTCCTCCGACGTAGGAGTCGAGACCACCCTCAAAATCATCGACAAGCTGCAGGAGCGCATCAAACGCGACAAATACATCAGCACCTCCGAGCTCAACTCCATCCTCCGGGCAGAGATTGCCACCCTCCTGCGCAAGCACGACGGCCTGTTTCCCGAGGACTTCGACGCTCCCCTCGCCCACAAGCCCTACGTCATCCTTGTAGTAGGCGTAAACGGCGTAGGCAAAACCACTACCATTGCCAAACTGGCCTACCAGTACAAACAAGCCGGCAAAACCGTCATGCTCGGAGCCGCCGACACCTTCCGCGCCGCCGCCGTGGAGCAGCTGCAGCTATGGGCCGACCGCGTGGGCGTGCCCATCGTGCAGCAAGGCATGAATGCCGACCCCGCCTCCGTGGCCTACGACACCCTCCAGTCAGCACTCTCAAAGGGCATCGACGTGGTGCTTATCGACACCGCCGGACGCCTCCACAACAAAGTAGGGCTCATGAACGAACTGGGCAAGATAAAGAAAGTCATGCAGAAACTCATGCCCGACGCACCCCACGAGATACTCCTCGTGCTGGATGCCAGCACCGGGCAGAACGCCATCGAACAGGCCAAGCAGTTCACCGCCGCCACCGATGTCAACGCCCTTGCCCTCACCAAGCTGGACGGCACTGCCAAAGGCGGTGTCATCATCGGCATCAGCGACCAGTTCCAAATCCCTGTCCGCTACATCGGCCTGGGCGAGAAAATGACCGACCTCCAGGTGTTCAATGCCGACGAGTTTGTCGACAGCCTGTTCGACCAAAAGAAGTAACGCATCTACTATTGATTGTCCGAATGCTTGAATGTGTAAATGCTTGAGTGAAAAAAAACTCAAACAATCAAACAATCAGACAACCAAGCAATTCAATCCCCACTGCCTTGAAAGCCAACATCATCACCCTCGGCTGCAGCAAAAACACTGTAGACTCCGAAAACATAGCGGGACACCTGACCCAAGCAGGCATACAAGTCCATTTCGACCGCACCCAAAACGACTGCGAGGTGGCCATCATCAACACCTGCGGCTTCATCGGCGATGCCAAAGAAGAGTCTATCGATTGCATCCTGCAGCAAGCCAGACAAAAGGCCAACTACAACCGCCGGCACCACTCCGACGGCAGACACCGGCTGCTCATAGCATCCGGCTGCCTGATTGAGCGCTACCGCGACGAGCTGACGAAGGAAATACCCGAAGTGGACGCCTGGTTCGGCGTACACGAGTGGGGGCAACTGATCGACACGGTGCTGCAATTCAAATCCCAGGCAACCCGGCACAACGCCCAGCCTTTCACAGCGCAACGTATTCTCTCAACCCCCCGCCACTATGCCTACATCAAAATTGCCGAAGGCTGCAACCGCAGCTGCTCCTACTGTGCCATCCCCCTCATCCGGGGCAAACACGTCTCACGGCCCGTCGAGGATATACTCCACGAAGCGCAGACCCTGGTAAACAACGGAATCAAGGAACTGATACTCATCGCCCAGGACACCACCTACTACGGTCTCGACCTCTACGGTCGCCGCCGCCTCGGCGAACTCCTCGAACTGCTCGCCACCCAAAGCGGTGCCGAATGGATACGCCTACACTACACCTACCCCACCTCCTTCCCCCTCGATGCCATCGAAGCAATGAAGCGGCACAGCAACATCTGCAACTACATCGACATCCCCCTGCAGCACATCAACAGCCGCATACTCTCCTCCATGCAGCGCGGCATCGACCGCGAAGGCACCCTGCAGCTCCTGCAGCACTTCCGCACCGCCCTGCCCGACGTCAGCATCCGCACCACACTCATCGTAGGCTATCCCGGCGAGACCGAGGCCGAGTTCGAGGAACTCAAGCAGTTCGTCAGCCAGGCCCGTTTCGACCGCATGGGCTGCTTCCCCTATTCACCCGAAGAGAACACCCCGGCAGAAACCCTTGGCGACCCCGTCCCGGAAGAGGAAAAACAGCGCCGTGTCGACGAACTCATGGCCATCCAGCAGCAGATATCGTTGGAGAAAAACGAAGCCCGTGTAGGCCAAATCTACCGCGTGCTGATAGACCGCCGCGAAGGCGATTACTACATCGCCCGCACCGAGTACGACAGTCCCGACATCGACGACGAAGTCCTCATCCCCGCCACGCACCGCCTGGCCACCGGCACCTTCCACCGCGTCCGCATCACCCAAGCCCTCGAACACGACCTCATGGCCGAGTTGGTCTAATCAGACATAATGGTAGCGCCGTCGTAGCGTCGTCATTTATTCGATCGTTATTCGATCGTTTTCCCATCGTTTTCCCTTTCCAGAAGGGAAAACGATGGGAAACGGATATAATACAAAGCGCATAAACAACGGCACAACAACGACTTAACGTCAGAGTTGAAAATTGGAAGCTGAAAATTGAGAATTGAGAATTCATTAGTCCATAATCATGGGAAAACCTGAGAACAAACAACCTGTAAAGTCGGTTTAACATCACTTATTGGTAATTTTACGAAAGTTGTGACAGGGTTAAGGTAAATAAACGAACCTGTCAAAAACAAAACATGTAATTTTGCAGCGGTTTACAGTAGATACCTAAAGATAAATAAACAGACCATAAAAAGAAAGGAAAACAAAATGGAGAACAGTAGAATAAACGAAGAAGATACAGCGACACAAGACGTAAAAAGAGAAGTCCCTGCCTTCACGACAGGGACTTCTTGAGTTTAATTGAGTGAATACAGACCTATTCACTCAATGTGTCAGACTCTTAGTTGTCATGAACAAGACGCACAGAGTATTGATAATTTGCTGGAAAAGCGTGGTTTATATATAGATAGTAGCGTACATAGCTGGAACTAAAATACATTTCAAGTGCCATTGCATATGAGTCATCATAAGGATAAACAGTAGAAGTCCAGTAGCAAGCTGATTCGCCGCCATCATAACACCAGCCGTAGTAGGTATCTAGAAAAACATTACCAGCACATGGCAAAAACACTGCACCGGCAAGTTCCATGTCATTCCATTGTTCAAGTGAATAGCTATTGGAGGCACTCATACCCGGAGTAAATGAGCAGCCTGAAGGCATCGTCCAATTATCCGGCAAAAGAATTAATCCAACAACACCATTGACAGTACCTTTAGCATACTTGTTGGCTGCATCCAAACGGCTACTAAACAGGTATCTCGACTCATCCCACGTGAGAGTACGCCACACATTGGCTTGATTGCCGCCATTACTAATGGCATTGACACCCCAGTCCACAAATGTGGTGTAGTCGTTACGGTCTGTCGAAACAAGAAGTGGATTATTACCTGTACCCCAACCAAAGAGTTCTATCCAGCCTGTGTATGTAGTGGTGTATGAATTGCAACCATCGCCGGGTTGAGTCGAGTAAGTGCCACTCACACGGTCGTATTGGTGCTGGGCAAAACGCCAGGTCTGGGTGCTGGGTTGGTATTGCAGGTTACCTTGCGAGAAACGAACCTGCTGCGTGGCGCTCACGGAAAAGAGTCCCGGAAGTTCGCCCTCAATTGCAGGAGACTCTATTGTAAAGTCTATATCATTCTCACCGAAGGTGATGGTGGTGTACTGGCTGCGGGTAACGGGAATGGTGACGTTAGCCGTTTTGGTGCAGGTGACATTATTGTCATCGGTTAAGACAATCTCGAGTCCAGTGTAGTTGCCAGCAGGCAAGTAGATGAAGAAGTCGGCACCATTGTCTATGGCCTGTGCCGTGGCACAAGTGAGGACGGTAGTGTTGGCGGAAGTATGTGTTGTAGCGCTGCCGCTAACCGGTGTCAATACCGGGTCGCCGTTGTTATAGTCAACAGTGAAGAGGCCGTTAATCGGGCTGGAAGCGGTGACGGCTATCGAGCTGATGTTGGTGTTGGCCTTGGTGAGGTGCAGTTTCAGTGCACCACAGAGGTTGCGGAAAGAAAGTACGTTGGTGTTGCTCTCGGCATACATGGGGAACTCATTCATGGAGCCATTTACGTATGTCTGCGTAGCGGGCAGGGTGATGTTAATGCCGTCAGTTGTCAGCGTGGCGGGGTAGTAGGCGCGGCAGGGAGCCGAAACATTGCTACCGCTCACACGGGTGAAGGCTGCAGTGGTGGCGGGAGTCTGCGGCGTGGCTTGATACACTCCGTTTCCACCAACGCCATAGATTGCAATTTGGTCGCCCGATACCCAGTTGAGGTCAGTACCATTGAGGACAGTCTTGCCCTGAATGTCGGTGCAAGTCTCCATTGTAGCGGTGAACTCTGCATTGCCCTGTTCCTCCTTATTGCAGGAGGTGAACGTCATAGAAGCCGTCAATGCAATTGCGGCTGTCAAGGTCATAAATGTTCTTTTCATGTTTCTACTGCTTTAAGGATTGATGATTAATTGAATGAAGTACCGTCGAAGCTGCCGCCACCGGTGAAACTCTCGTTAGCGCCTGTCAGCCCTTGTGGCTGCGGAGGTACTACGCCGCCCTCGCGGCTGAGGGCATAGCCGTTCTCGACGCTGGTCAGCAGCGTTCTGATAGTGGGAGCCATGTACTCCCGTTTTTGCGTTTTGTGCATGTGTTAGTTTTTTTTAATCACTGGCGGATACCTGCACCATACCAAATAAAACTGTTCAAGGATGCATAAAAAAAGAAGCGCGGGTATCTAAGTTCATCGCTCATCCCGCATACAAGGCCTTCGCATGCCCATCTTCCGAGGATAAGCAATGCCGAAGCCCACGCTGACGTATATACACAAGAATTATGTATAACGCACCACTGGACGATGGCAACTGCTTTTACCGTGCGGAAGATTAGAATTTGCGAAGTTCTGTATGCCGCAGATAAAACGTTTCGCTCAACGCCTTTTTTATTATGTCCTGTCCCCCACCCGCTTACCCATCAAGGGCTCGGATGGTTGACAATGCAAATATACAACTTTTTCTTAACATTTTCATTTTTTTTGAATATTAATGCCAGAAATACAGCACAGCCGTATAAAAAAGAAGTGCGCCCATCCTTGCGGAGGGACGCACTTTTGGTGTTAGCCTTTAAGGGCGCTTTGTCTTACGACTCGACGTTCTTTTCGATGGCTAATCTGCCTCTGTAGTACCCGCACTCAGGGCATACATGGTGATACATTACTGGAGCGCCGCAATTGCTGCACGTGGTGAGCTGGGCTTTCTCCAAACTGTCGTGTGTTCTGCGCTTCGCTGTGCGAGTCTGCGAGAATCTGTGTTTTGGATGTGGCATAATTTATTATTTTTTATTTGTTTATTTTTCTAACAGTTCTTTGAGTGCCGACCAGCGGGGGTCTATCTCACTGCCGTTTTCTTCGGACTCCGGCTCCTCGTCGCTCTCCTCCGTGATGTATTTAAGCATCTCTGCATCGCACTCACCCTCGGGATGGACTTTATGCATTGGCATGCTCACCGCCACATATTCATACATCCATTGGGCCAAATCAATCTGGTACGCTTTCTCGGGAAGAATCACCACGTCCTCGCTGTCGCTGGTCTCGGTATCGCTGAATTTCACACACAGGGTTTCCTTTCCTTCTACCGGTATGTCCAGCTCGCCCAGACAACGGTCGCATATTGATTTCACAACTCCTTCAAATGAAAAAGTGAACATCAACATACGCTCTTTCCGCTCTAAAATTACCTCAAAATTGATGTTTCCTTCGCGTAATTCTTCATTTTCGAACTCCTCGAAGAAAGCATTATCCAGCGTATAATCATACTCGTACCTACCTGGTTTCAAGCCACTAAACTGGATAATAGTATCAACTTTCGGCTTCATTTTCACGTTCCAATTGAGTTTGCAAAGATACTACTTTTTTTTGACATGGCATAATTATTTCTTTATTTTGAAGAAAAACATGCATTTCCTCCCCCTCCCACACACACCGTGACAGCGACCATTCACCATCCTAAACCCAAATCGGTCATTAGGCCGACTTTTATATCCTTTCTCGTTTTTTCAGGTCTGTTTATGCCATATCAGCATTTCTTTCGGCATCTTGTCCACATCCCTGTCTCGCCGTAGCCCGCTACGTCTTCGCCAGCGATGTGGCCAATCTGCTCGAAACAAATACTAATCTGGCATAAACCCTAACGACCGATTTGGGTTAAACTGTATAAAAAAAGGGCTGCGATGGCAGCCCTTCATCTATTTGCCTTTAATCAACGAGTGTTATTTTCTGGCGGCGAGGAGCAGCTCCATCATCTTGATGGCACTTACACTGACAGGGGTGCCGGGCCCGAAGACGGCGGCCACACCGGCATCGAAGAGATACTGGTAGTCCTGCGGCGGGATAACACCACCGGCCACCACCATGATATCGTCACGGCCCAGTTTCTTGAGTTCCTCGATTACCTGCGGCAGGAGTGTCTTGTGGCCTGCGGCCAAAGAACTGGCACCAAGGATGTGGACATCGTTCTCCACAGCCTGCTTGGCGGCCTCGGCAGGGGTCTGGAACAGCGGACCCATGTCCACGTCGAAGCCCATGTCGGCATAGCCCGTAGCTACCACCTTGGCTCCGCGGTCGTGACCGTCCTGTCCCATCTTGGCCACCATGATACGGGGACGGCGGCCCTCCAGTTTGGCAAATTCGTCGGTGAGAGCCTGAGCTTTCTTGAAGCTGTCGCTCTCTTTGGTCTGACTGCTGTACACGTTGCTGATAAGATTAATCTTTGCTTTATAACGTCCGTAGACTTTCTCTAAGGCATAGCTGATTTCGCCCAAAGAGGCACGCTTGCGGGCTGCGTCGATGGAGAGCTCAAGCAGGTTGCCCTCGCCGGTCTCGGCGCAGTGCGTGAGGGCATCCAGGGCAGCCTCGACGGCGGCGCTGTCGCGCTCGGCACGCAGCTTCTGCAGGCGCTCAATCTGAGCCTTACGCACGGCGGTGTTGTCAATCTCAAGGGTCTCAATGGGGTCTTCGTGGTCCAGACGGTATTTGTTGATACCGACGATGGTGTCCACATTGCTGTCGATACGGCTCTGCTTGCGGGCGCTGGCCTCCTCGATACGCATCTTGGGCACACCGCTTTCGATGGCCTTGGCCATGCCGCCCAGCTTCTCCACTTCCTGGATGTGTGCCCAGGCGCGGTGAGCCAGCTCGTGAGTCAGGCTCTCCACATAATAGCTGCCAGCCCATGGGTCGACCACACGGCAGATATTGGTCTCTTCCTGAATATAGATCTGCGTATTACGGGCGATACGGGCGCTGAAGTCCGTAGGCAGGGCGATGGCTTCGTCAAGGGCGTTGGTATGCAGGCTCTGTGTATGGCCAAGGGCGGCACCCATAGCCTCGATGCAGGTACGAGCCACGTTGTTGAAGGGGTCTTGCTCGGTGAGGCTCCAGCCAGAGGTCTGGCAGTGGGTACGCAGGGCAAGGGATTTGGGATTCTTGGGGTTGAACTGGTTGACGATCTTTGCCCACAACATACGGGCAGCACGCATCTTGGCAATCTCCATGAAGTGGTTCATGCCCACGCCCCAGAAGAAGCTCAGACGGGGAGCAAAATCGTCCACACTCATGCCGGCATTGATACCAGCACGCAGATACTCCAGACCGTCGGCCAAGGTATAGGCCAACTCAATATCGGCAGTGGCGCCAGCCTCCTGCATATGGTAGCCGGAGATGGAGATGCTGTTGAACTTGGGCATATGCTGCGAGGTGTACTCGAAGATGTCGGCAATAATCTTCATCGAGGGCAGCGGGGGATAGATATAGGTGTTGCGCACCATAAACTCCTTCAGGATGTCATTCTGGATGGTGCCCTGCAGTTGCTCCTGCGGCACACCCTGCTCCTCGGCAGCGATGATGTAGAAAGCCAGAATGGGCAGAACGGCACCGTTCATGGTCATCGACACCGACATCTTGCCCAGGTCAATCTGGTCGAACAGAATCTTCATGTCGAGGATGCTGTCCACGGCCACACCGGCCTTACCCACGTCGCCGACTACACGCTCATGGTCGCTGTCGTAGCCACGGTGGGTTGCCAAGTCAAAGGCACAGCTCAAACCCTTCTGACCGGCCGCAATATTACGGCGGTAGAAAGCATTCGACTCCTCGGCAGTGGAGAAACCGGCATACTGACGGATGGTCCACGGACGCATCACATACATGGTGCTGTAGGGGCCACGAAGGTAGGGAGCAATACCGGCAGCATAGTTCAGATGCTCCATTCCAGCGAGGTCTTCCTTGCCGTAAACGGGTTTCACATCAATCTGCTCGGGAGTCTTCCAACTCTTCTGAATATTGTTCTCTTTCTCCCATTGTACAAAGGATTCCTTGTTTTCACTTTGTGCACGGAAGTCTACTTTTGAAAAATCGGGTCTCATTATCAATATATTATATTATCAATTATACATTAACAGCAAATGCAAATATAAGCATTTTTTTTGACATGGCAAGAAAAACATTGCCATTTAAAACCAAAAAGACGCCTCAATCCCTCCGGCTCAGCAGGGCGAGCAGGCGGATGAAGATGTTGATAATGTCGAGATAGATGTCGAGCGCGCAATCCACGGCATTGTCGACGGTCTTGGGGTACATCTGCGACTTGGCCACGTCATAGCCTATATAGGCCGAGAAAAGGATGACAAACAGCCAGTCGAACAGCGTGCCGGTGTAGTGCAGCAGGAAAGTGGCCACCAACTCTGCCACTATGCCCACCAGCAAAGCGATAAGCAATGTGCGGCCCAACCCAAGAAACAGCTGCGGGCGCACCAGTCCCAAAAGAGTCATCGTGGCCGTGACAACACCCGTCAGCAGCAGTGCCTTGGTGACGACACTCACGGGAAAACCGGGCAGGATAAAGCACAGCATCACCCCGATGGGCAGCACAAGCAGATTGTAGCCCAAGAAACTAATCCAAGGGTTCTGCGACTTGGCGCTGAGAAACACACCGGCAAGCGCCAGCACAAAATAGCCGATAAACAGCCATACCGGGCCCACGCCGGAGAAGAGGCGCATTACCGGCACAGCCAAGTACTCGACCATGGCGGCATTGACCAAGAATCCCCACATCAGTGTGAGGAGCATCACTGCATTGTATTTGCGGGCACTGATTTGGTCGCCCGTCGCCGCATTGAGGCGTTCCTCCTTGCGGCTATCGAAAATAGAAAGTGTTCCACTCTGTTCCATATCATTATATTTTTCTGTTACTAATTCCTATCAGCGCTGTCGTTCAACTCTTCCGACAGTCTCTGGTATTTGTCGGCCAAGTCGTCCTTGCCCATATCTCTATAGACCATGCTGAGATAGCTTGCTGCCGTGAAGTCTTCCTCGTCTTCTTCCAAGGCTTTCAGATAGCACTGCTCTGCCTCTTCATAGCGATGCATATTCCCCAAGGCGATGCCCCGCTGGCACTGCACACCATAAAAGTCAGGCATCAGTTCGAGCACCTTGTCGAAAACCTGCAGGGCACTGGTGAACATTTCCATAGCCTTCGGCACTTCCACAGTCAAATGCTCAGGCTCACCCTCAGCTTCGGGGTTCGCCTCATAGTATTCCAACGCGGCCTTCTCAAAAGCCATGTCAATATACTGCAGTCCCGCCTGGTTGTGCGCAAGGCCTAACTCGAACCAGAGTTCCGCATCGTCAGGCATGCGTTCTATCTCTTTTTTAAGCTTTTGCACATCGGCATTACCATTCTGGTACAACTGCTCCATACGCTCATCGAGCATCTTAATCATAGTCGGTCTGTCAAGCATAGCTGTTCGTGATTTTATTTGCAAAGATACGAAAAAAATTCAATACTCCAACATTCTTACATATATCCCTTCACATCCCCATAGTCCATATCATCCACCAGCACGCGGCCTTTGGTCACATGTCCCAAGAAACAGCAGTTGATACGGGCCTCGTCCATCTTGAGCAGAAAGAAATCGTCGTGCCGCTCGGGCAGCGAGACAATAAAGCGCCCTTCTTCCTCGCCGAAGAGGAAGGCGTCAAGACGGATTTCACGGCATGTGAGGATGTCGAACCCCACCTTCCCGCCACTGCCCCGCACCAGAGTGGCGAAGAGGCCTCCCTGCCCCACGGGACGGAGGGAGGTGATAACCTCGCCGTCCAGCAGACTGCCGAGAATGAGACGCAGGTACTCCATGTCCTCTTCCACTGTGGTCATCTTGACGGGGTCGGCCACGATGTGGAGACAGCGACGGGCGTACTCCGAGTCGAGGAACTGGGTACTGACATTGCCCACCATATAGAGCAGTTCGCTGCGCGAGAAATGGGCTGCACCAGGCTCATCGCCTTGCCGGGAATCGGTGTTTTGCATGAGTTCGTGAGCCAAGGCGATACAATCCTTCACGCGGGGTTCGCGGATATCCTTGTGGGTGGTGTCGGTGCCGGTATAGAGATACTCATGCTTTTCCACCACATGATGCTGCCCTTTGAGCCAGCCATAGAGGCTCTGCTGCTTTCCGTTAGCCTCCCACATGGCCAGCAGGGTACTCAGTTCCTGCACAGTAGGCATACGACCAATGATGCCCATCACCTCTTCATAGGCAGGCTGGCTGATGCCCATGGCCTCCATCATTTCGGGGGAGACCAGTTCTTCATTCTGTATGCTGTCAGTGCTCATGCTGGGTAGTCTTATGGAAAATAATAACGAGCACTCCTGTTATTTATTGCCTTGGCGGGCATATCTGCATCACCACAGATTCAACATTTCGGTGCTTTGCAGCGGATTTATTTTACATCTGCAACAATAAATAAAAAGAAAACACGTTTTAGTAAGGCATATTTAATAACAAGTAAGCACACATGAAGAAACATCTCACACTACTCGCAGCCGCGCTGCTGCTTTCACTCTCGGCCTTTGCACAGGCCGACAAAGCTAAGTATTATATCGAAGGCCAGCTGGCCACACCCACAAAAACCGGCCAGCCCTGGAAACTGTATAACATCCGCAGCCAGGGCATCAGCTTTACGGACAATGACACCATCTACGGCCACGACACCGACAAGGGCGTGCAGCTGGTGTTCGACCACGCCGCTACAACCCACCCGCAGGGCTTCGGCTGCGGCATGAAATTCTACCGCTGGCAGAACAACAGCGGCCGCTGGCAGGTGGACAGCGAGGTGGAGGACGCGCAAGCCGCATTCTCTCAGCAGAAAGTCATGAGCATCATGTTGGTGTTAGACTGCAGCTCCTCTATTGGTTCATCGGACTTTGTAAAACTGAAAAACGCTGCCAAGCAGTTCATTGATGTCATCATCGACAAGTCAAGCGACGGCAATGTGCATATCGGCATCGTGGGGTTCAACTCGATGCGCAACACCCGCACCTTTGACCTGCGTCCGCTGACAAAGGATAGCCGCAAAGAGATGTTCCAGTTTATCGACACCCTGCAGCTTAACAACCGCACGGCTTTCTACTATGCCATCAACAAGGGCTTGGACAACATCAAGAGCTATGTGGCCAAGCTGAAGATAAGCAAGGACAAGAAATACGACGGCAACTATGTGATTGCCTTCACCGACGGCTACGACAACGACTCGTTTGACCCCAAAATCGGCAAAGCCGCTGAGGGAACCGAACACCGCTACTTCCAGCATGTAAACCAGCGCATCCTGAAGGAGAAGATTGGCGGAGCGCCTATCGAGAGCTACGTGCTGGCCATCCGTGGCAACGACGTAGACCGCAACAACACCGAGTTCGAGCGGGTGCTGAGCAGCCTATCCCACAATGCCTCGGGCGACAAATTCTACTCCCTCCAGAACTTTGACAAGCTGCAAGCTGCCTTCGAGGAGATTGGCACCAATCTTATCAACAAGTGGCAGAGCATCTACTGCTACATCCCCCGCGGATACGACGGACGTGTGCGCTGGACAATAGAATGCGGCGATGTGGCCCGCAAGTTCTTCATGGGTGTCAACGGCAGCATTGGCAAACTGTGGTACCCCAACATAGAAGGACGGAGTTGCGCCATGTTGGGAATTGGTCTGGACATGACATTCCCAGTGACCGACCTCATTTCCGTAGGCGGATATGTAGAGCTCAACACCACACGCGGCGTAGGATTTGCCTTCACCCCCACCGTGGCCTTCTCCTTCCCGAACAACAGCGCCATTATGCTGGGCATCGGCTACAGGGGCACCGACCACTTTGAGAGCAACGGGTTTCTGATGCGTGCGGCCTACAAGATGACCAACCCGTGGTACATCACAGCCACCTACTCGGTAGGTCGCGGCAACACATTCATGGTTGGCGTGGGCTACACCATCTTCGGCCGTAAGACGGAATAACTACATAGCCATACAGCCATGGAAGCAAAGGACATTCGCTGGTTGCAGCGGTTTGAGAACTACCGTAACGCTTTGGGGCGCCTGTCCTATGCCATAGATATTCTAAACTGTGGTGTAGAACGTGACGAGAATGAAAGAGAATTGCTGATGACTGGTGCAATCAAGAACTTTGAACTCACATGGGAGCTATCCTGGAAAGTGATGAAAGACTATGCCGAGTATCAAGGATTCCATGATATACGAGGCTCACGCGATGCTCTTAGAAAGGCATTCTCCATGGGGCTGATTACAGACGAACGATGGATGCAGTCAATTGAAGCCAGAAACACAACTTCGCACGATTACGACGAGGAAATATTAAATACTGTATTCGACTCCATCAAGTCAACATACTACCCGTTGTTCAAAGACTTTGAAAAAAAAAATGCTTTCCATTGCTGAACCCGAACTCCCCATGTCATGGCATACGGACTGAAAGAGAAAGAAATCGAAGGCTTACGCAACATCTTTTCTTCTAACATACATGTGGAAAAGGCTATTCTCTTTGGCTCACGTGCAAAGGGTAACTACAAGCCCTTTTCTGACATAGACATCACTTTAGAGGGCGACAAATTAACCCATAAGGATTTGATGCAGCTCTGTAGTGCCATCGACGACCTATTAATGCCCTACGAATTAGACTTGAGCCTGAAAAAGGACATCAAAAACACAGCCTTGCTGGAACATATCAACCGGGTAGGTATCGCGCTGTACACACGACAGCAGCCCTTGGCATAGACATTGTAACAAGTAATCACATCATATTCCCAATGAAACACTATAACATATTCCTATTCCTTTTCACCGTTTTAATTGCAACGGTTTCATGTACACGGGAGAACGACATCAATTCACCCGACACCCCGTCATCTGACATTTACATCACCGACTCGGTTCGCTATGCGGGGGATAAAATGACGGCCTACAACTTTGTATACCCGTCCAAAGACCCCTATGGCAATCCCGTCGTCCTGTCTGCAACCATCACCATGGGCGACAGCGTCAAGAACAACCTGTCTGCCCTAGGGCTTGCGCTCTACAACCACTTCACCATATACCGCGCCGACGAATGCCCCACAAAGGGGAAACTTGACATCCAAAGACTGCTGGCACGCAGCCGCCTGATTACCATATCGCCCGACTACTACGGATTCGGCATCAGCGAGAAATACCATCAAGCCTACTGCATCTCGAGCGCAAATGCACAGAGCAGCGTGGACGCACTGCTTGCCGCCAAAAAGCTGCTCACCGGCATGGGCTACAAATGGGATGACAGACTATTCAACCTGGGCTATTCGCAAGGGGCACACACCTCCATGGGTGTGGTAAGGCTGGTGGATACGAAGTACCCTGACATCCATATCACTCAGACATATGCCGGTGCAGGTTCCTACGACATACCGGAGACCTACAGGCAGTTCATCAGCTACACCCTGGCAGGAATGCCCAGCACGGTAATCAGCGTGCTGCTGGCTTACAACGAATACGCACAGCTCGGGATACCCCGCGAGGAGATGTTTGTGGAACCCGTGCTGAGCCACATTGACGAATGGATACTGTCCAAACGCTATAAACGGGAAGAGATCGACTCGCTGATTGGCACACAGACCCTAACCGGATATATCGCGCCCACACTGCTCGACACCAACACAAGTGTGTCACAGAAGGTCATTTCTGCGCTGGACAACGACAACCTTTGCAAGAACTGGACTCCAAGAAGGGACGAGAAGATATATCTTTTCCACAACACGCAGGACATCACTGTGCCTGTAGAGAACACAACCAACCTGTACCGTTACCTGACAAGCATGGGTGTGAGCGGTACGGAGATTGACACAGCCGACTACGGCAGTTCACCTTTGCTGCCTGCCCACGAAATGGGGGCCATGTTCTTTATGAAGGGGTGCGTGGACCGCATGAGCGCAATCATGGGCGTGGCACCCTGGAGTATATTCTGAATTTACAGAACACTCACAAAAATATGCGGGCCGCACCATTGGCGCGGCCCGCTGCTTTACATTGAAACTAGGTTTTCTTACTCAGCCTTGCGGATGGTCAGTTCCACACTTTTGGTGCGGATTTCCTTGCACAGGGCATCGATGAACACTTCGAGCTTCGACTGACCAAGGTCGCCGTCCTTACGGTTCCACACGGCCACGAGACCCTCGTCCTGCTCCTTCTGTCCGATAAGGAGGGCATAGGGAATCTTCTGCATGCGGGTTTCGCGGAGCTTGTAGCCAATCTTCTCGCTGCGGCGGTCGAGGGTGGCCTCGATGCCGTTGCGCTGCAGCTCTGCAGTCACCTGCTCGGCATAGTCGAGGAACTTCTCGGAGATGGGAAGCACACGCACCTGCTCAGGAGCAAGCCAGGTGGGGAAGGCACCCTCATACTTCTCAATCAGCCAAGCCAGGGTGCGCTCGTAGCAGCCCATGCTGGTACGGTGGATAATGTAGGGGCGCTGACGGCTGCCGTCAGAGTCAATATAGTACATGTCGAAACGCTCGGCAATGAGGGCATCCCACTGAATGGTAATCATGGTGTCTTCCTTGCCATAGACGTTCTTGGCATTGATATCCACTTTGGGGCCGTAGAAGGCTGCCTCTCCGACATCCTCGACAAAGGGGATGTTGAGGTCATTGAGGACGTCGCGGATATGTTGCTGGGTGGACTCCCAAGTCTCGGCATCGCCAATGTACTTCTCGGTGTCTTCGGGATCCCATTTCGAGAGGTGGTAGGTCACATCGTCCTGCAGACCCAGTGTGGTGAGGCAATAGCGGGCAAGGTCAATGCAGCCCTTGAACTCCTCCACCATCTGGTCGGGACGCACAATCAGGTGGCCTTCGCTGATGGTGAACTGGCGCACACGGGTCAGGCCGTGCATCTCGCCGCTGTCCTCTTTGCGGAAGAGGGTCGAGGTCTCGCCATAGCGGCAGGGAAGGTCGCGGTAGGACTTCTGGCTGTTCTTATACACAAAGTACTGGAAGGGGCAGGTCATGGGACGCATGGCCAGCACTTCCTTCTCGTCGTCGGGGTCGCCCATAATGAACATCTTGTCGCGGTAGTGATCCCAGTGGCCGGACAGCTTATAGAGGTCGCTCTTGGACATAAGCGGAGTCTTGGTGCGCATGTATCCGCGACGGGTTTCCTCGTCCTCAATCCAGCGCTGCAGCGTCTGCACAATCTTGGTGCCCTTGGGCATCAGCAGAGGCAGTCCCTGGCCGATGACATCAACCGTCGTGAAGATTTCAAGCTCGCGGCCAATCTTGTTGTGGTCGTGATTCTTGATGTCCTCGAGATACTGCAGATAGCCGTCCAGCTCCTCTTTGGTGAAGAAAGCGGTACCGTGGATACGGCTGAGCGACTTGTTCTTCTTGTCGCCGCGCCAGTAGGTGCTGGACGACGAGAGCAGTTTGAAGCCCTTGATGGGGCGTGTGTTCAACAGGTGCGGGCCGCGGCAGAGGTCTACGAAATTGTTCTGCTGGTAGATAGTGATGGTCTCCCCTTCAGGGATGGCCTCGAGCAACTCCACCTTATAAGGCTCGTTGCGCTGGGTCATGATTTCCAACGCCTCGTTGCGGGTGACCTCCTTGCGCTCCAGACGGGTGGCGCGCTTGATAATGGATTTCATCTCTTTCTCTACTGCATCCAGGTCTTCGCGGCTGAAGGGGCGGAAGTCGAAGTCGTAGAAAAAGCCATTATCCGTAGCCGGGCCAATGGTAATCTTTGCCTCGGGGAAGAGGTTCTGCACAGCCTCGGCCATGATGTGAGCCGTGGTGTGGCGCAGCACCGAGAGGCACTCCTTATTGGATGTATCGAGCAGTTCAATGTCGCAATCGGCGGTGACGGTAGTTCGGAGATCGACCAGTGTGGGCTCGTTGTTAATCTTAGCCGCACAATAATTGTTCAGACCATCCGGATTTACCATCTTGATGATGTCGATAATGGAGCACGGCTCCTGCAACGACACCTCGCCAAAGTTTTTGACATTTACTTTCATTGTTGTTTCTCCTTTATATATAATTTGTTAAGTAGAAGTTCCATTATTTATGTAATCTGCAAAGATACGAATAAATCTCGATATAGTAAATATTTTCTCACCGTCTCTTGCCGACATTACGAAAAAGAAAGGACACCGCCCGAGAGGAGATGTCCTTTTTAACCAAGTGTATCGCGATGAGATAAGGACTAACGTCTCTTCTCTTTAATACGGGCTTTCTTACCGGTAAGATTGCGCAGATAGAAGATTCTTGCACGGCGTACAGCGCCACGTTTGTTGACATCAATCTGCTCGATGAACGGGCTGCAGATGGGGAATATACGCTCCACACCAACGCCGTTGGTAATCTTGCGGACAGTAAAGGTTTCAGTCGAACCACTTCCGCTGCGCTGCAACACAACGCCCTGGAAGTTCTGGATACGTTCTTTGTTACCTTCTTTGATTTTGTAATGGACAGTGATGGTATCGCCAGCCTTGAATTCGGGGAACTCTTTACGCTCGACCAAATCCTCTACATATTGCATAAGTTCATTTTTTCCCATGACATGAAGTTTTTAAAGGTTAATCACTCAATTAATTTGGCCTTATTTCTTTACCATCTTGACAACAGCGGTGAAAGCCTCGGGATTGTTCATGGCCAGGTCGGCGAGAACTTTGCGGTTCAGCTCGATGTTGTTCTTGTGCAATTCGCCCATAAACACAGAATAGGAGATACCATTGATGCGGCAACCGGCATTGATACGGTTAATCCACAGTGCGCGGAACTCTCTTTTCTTATTCTTTCTGTCGCGGTATGCGTAGGTCTGACCTTTTTCCCACTTGTTCTTGGCAACGGTCCAAACGTTTTTACCTCTACCCCAATAACCTTTGGTGCGGTTGAGGATTTTTTTTCTGCGAGCTCTGGAAGCTACAGCATTTACTGATCTTGGCATTTTCTTTAATTGTTTTTCATTTCAGCGGCAGCGTCGTGCGCTGCTCTTTTGTGCTCGAAATAATGGTTAATAACTCCGTTAAGCTAAAAGCATTCTTTTGACGCGCTTCTCGTCGTCGCGGCTCACCAGTGCGGTGTGGTCGAGATTACGTTTCTGCGTGGTCTCTTTCTTCGTCAGAATGTGACTGTGATAAGCATGCTTTCTCTTGATTTTGCCGGTGCCGGTGAAAGTGAAACGCTTTTTGGCAGCGGCCTTTGTTTTCATTTTAGGCATTACTTTACTGTTTTTTAAGTTAGACTATATTTACGATAAACTCGGTTTTCTACTTTTTGGGAGCGATAATCATCAGCATCCTTTTGCCTTCGAGGCGGGGCATGGCTTCCGGCTTGCCGTAATCCATCAACGCCTCGGCGAACTTCAGCAGCTGTGCCTCTCCCTGCTCCTTGTACACGATGGAACGGCCGCGGAAAAACACATCCACCTTCACTTTGTTACCCTCCTTGAGGAAACGCCTGGCGTGATTCAGCTTAAACTCAAAGTCGTGGTCGTCGGTCTGCGGACTCAGACGAATCTCTTTGATGACCACCTTGGTGGAATTGGCCTTGCGTTCCTTTTCTTTCTTCTTTTGTTCGTACAGGTACTTCTGGTATTCAATAATCCTGCACACAGGGGGATTTGCCGAGGGCGAAATCATCACCAAGTCTAGGCCTGCGTTGTACGCTTTGATCAACGCCTCTTTCGTGCTCATGATAGTAGGCTCCATACCATCCCCTACTACACGGACCATGGGGTCGATGATATGTTCATTGATCAAATGTTCTGCCTCTTTTTTTTGAGGTCCTTTTCCGCGTCCCTTGTTCTGATTATTGGGGGCGCCAGGGTTAAATGGTGCTGCTATAGCTTGGTTCTCCTATGTTATTATTAATACTTAAAATACTTGTCTTCTGTACATTAAATTGATTTCAAATGCAATTTCCATTACATTTTGAGCATGCAAAAATACACATTTTTTTTGATATGTATGTTTTTTCTATGTTTTTTAGTTCAATATTGTACCAAAAAAGGCTTTTATTTACATCCCCGATGAACCCGTGGTCTCTCTGCCACCTTGCCACACCCGCCTCCGGGCGGCCTCGCCTCAACTGGCGCTTTCTTGACGCGTCACGCTTACAACGCTCATTCTTCGCTTTTTATCCGATTCGCCATCTATCCTTTTCCCATCGTTTTACCTTCTAAAAAGGGAAAACGATGGGAAACAAATAGGAAACAAATCGAATAAATGACGACCCTACATTGGGCGGACAGGGTTGGATGATGGTTCCGACAGACTCGTCCGGACGAAAAAAAATTTTACCTTGGCCGGGCGGCAGCCCTCACGGGTTAACAGGAAACCAGGCCGGGCATGCACCCCCGCAGGGGCATCCGGCATCACTTGCTTTGCTGCGGCGGGACAACGGCACCCTTGATCTGCAGGTTGAAGCCCTCGTCTATCAAGGGCTGCACCAGCTGCGTCATCTCCTCGGGGGTGAACAACTCCAGCCCCTGGGCGGGTGTGGGACGGTCGATGGTATAGACCATCACCTGCCTGGGCTTCAGTTCGCGCACTATCGCCATCCAACCATCCAGCACTTCGGGTCGCGACGAGTCGAAGTCATATTCCTTGCTCCTCAGCATGCAGGTCTGCAGCACAAAGTTGCCTTTGAACTGCTTCAACGACTCCACCACGCGGGCGATGTCGTAGCCGGGCGCGGGCTTGTTGATGCGGGCCACCAGCTCGTTGGTAGGGGCATCGATTTTCATGATGGGATTGTCCACCTTTGTGAGGGCGGCAAAGACTTCGGGAATGTGCACCCGGGTGGCGTTGGAGAGCACCGACACCTTGGCCGTGGGGGCCAGACTGTCGCGCAGCGACAGGGTGTCGTCGATTATCTGCGGGAATTCGGGGTTGAGTGTCGGCTCACCGTCGCCCGAGAAGGTGATGGAGTCGACCTTCGTACCCTGCTGCGCGAGTTTCTCCAGCATGTTTCTGAGGTCGGTGCGCACCTTTTCCGCCGAGGGCAGCACAGTGTCGCCGCGGCCGTCCTTGTTCCAGCCGCATTCGCAATAGATGCAGTCGAAGTTGCAAATCTTGCCTTTCTGCGGCAGCAGGTTGATGCCCAATGAGGTGCCGAGACGACGGCTGAATATGGGGCCGAAAACGGTTTCTTCTCTTATCATGGCTGCTGCAGTGTTATTCCACCCAATAGACCCGGTTGGCCTTGCGCTCGCGGGCGGCAGGCTCGGGAGCGGCGGCATAGCCCACCACGCAGTTGCCTATGCCCAGATAGTCGCCCTCAATGCCCAGCTCTTTCAGTATGGCCTGGCCTTCGTCGCTGGCAAAGACCTCGCGGGCGCGGTTAATCCAGCAGGAGGCAAGCCCGAGGGCATGGGCGGCGTTGAGCATGTTGCCCATCATCAGACTGCCGTCCTCGACCGGTGTGAGGGCGGCGGCTTTGTCCACCAGCACCACCAGCACCACGGGGGCGCCGTAGAACGGGTCGTTCTCCACGTTCATCACACGGGCGTTGAGCTTGCTCATCCGGTCGCGCATGGCCTTGTTGGTGACAGCCAGGATTATGGGGCTTTGGGTGCCCATGCCTGTGGCGGCATAGAGGCCTGCCTGGCAGATGGTCTCGATGTCCTGTTTCGAGGGCATGCGGTCGGTGTATGCACGGACGCTGCGCCGTGTCATCAAGTCTTGGATTGTCTGGTTCATAGTATTTTGATGATGTTTATTTGTGCTTTTTACTGTCCGTCCCGGAATCGGAGCTGTCGCCCGACAGACGGGGCGAATGAAACAGCGAGAAGGTGTTCTCGTCTTTATGCAGATGGTGTATCTTTTTAATCATCTGTGTCGACGACGGGGGACCCTGCTGCTGTTCGTGCTCGCGCACTTTGGGGCTGACCTGGTATAGCACCATCGACACGACGATGTAGGCGGCAAAGGCGAACATCACCACAGCGCAAATCTTGTTGGTGATGTTCAGCAGCTTGGCTGTGATAATCTGCTGCAACATCGAGGCCAGTTTGCATTTCAGGATGTCCAACCCCAGCGTGGAGCCCAGCACACCGACAAAGAAGATGTACCTTTCGGCCACCGTCAGGTTCAGCTCGCCCGTCAGCAAGGCGATGACCGACACCCAGTAAATCCAGATAAGCGGGTTGGCAAGGTTGATGACAAAGCCCTGCATGAAGATGGTGCGGCGGCGCGGGTCGCCGCCTATGCTTTTGAATTTGATTTTGCTCTGCTTGTCTTCGTAGGTTTTTACCTCTTTCTTGAGATAGTAGAAGCCCATGAGTACTAAAACAAACCCTCCGATTGAAGCCACCCACACATTGTGGAGCAGTTCGTACAGGTCGACATTTTTCAGGACCGTAAGCATGAGAAAAACGATAATAATATCGCTTGCACTCACGCCAAAAGCGAAGGGATACGACTTTCTGTAGCCATATTGTATGCTCATCCGGATCTGCGAGAAGAAGGCAGGTCCGAAACTGAAAAACAGCGACAAAGCGATGCCGCACAATATGCCAAGTATTAATTCTCCCATATCTAAAAAGGCGTGCAAAATTAACAATAAAAAATGACATAACAGAAAAAAAAGACTCAAATAGGAATATTTTTCGTATTTTTGCAATTTGTAATAGATAAAAAATAACATACACTTACTATGAAGAAACGCACACTCATTATTGCTACTCTATGTGTTATGCTCTTGGCCGCCTGCGGTCCGAAACCGGGAGAGGTGGTCGAGGAATACTACAAGGCCGTCCAGGCAAAAGACTACAACACCGCCTTGAACTATAGTAATGTCACCGACGATGTACGCGATGTAGTGATTCAGCTTCTCGACAGCTCCGAAGTGGTGGTCCATAATTACAAGGTAATCGGCAGCACCATCGACCCCGGCGACACCACCGCCACTGTTGACCTTTATCTTTCAACTTCAAGCATCCAGCATCCCGATAGTATTGCCGACAACATCAAAGTACCCTGCGTCAAGTCTCGGGGGAAATGGGTCGTAAAAATGCTCTAACATCCTAAGCCGCCTCACCGTATGGACACGACAACCCAGAACATGCTCGCCCTGCTGCGCATCTCGCTCAGCGGCAAGAAGCCGGAAATCCCCGCCTTTACCTATAAAGAGTGGGAAGACGTGTACTGGCTGGCCCGCAAGCATGGAGTGGTCACAATGATTAACGATGCTATCGAGATGCTCCCCCCCGACCTCCAGCCACAAGGCGACATCGCCCTCAGCTGGACTCTTTCGGCAGAGCGAACCCGATATCATTTCAACCACCAGACCGAGGTTCTGGAGCTCATTGACCGGAAAGCACAGGCCGAAGGGCTCCCCTACATACTGCTCAAAGGCATGAGCCTTGCACGGCTCTATCCGCGACCTGACTCGCGCGCCTGCGGCGATATCGACATCTGCTTCCCTCACAACTATGAGAAGGGAAACATACTGCTGGGCAACCCCGACGCCGAGGTTAACGGCAAACATGCCGAAATGGCCATCGACGGTGTGAATGTGGAGAACCATCTGCAGCTGCTCGACCTTCACTTCAAGAGCCAAAAACGCGCCGAGCGCTATGTGTGGGCTGCCTTGGACCCCGTGCCCGCAGACCACTGTCTGCCCCCGATGGCAAACATGGTGTACCTGCTGATGCACACCGTATGCCACCTCACCGCCAAATTCAAGCTCCCGCTGCGCAATATCCTTGACTGGGGCATCTTTCTCCGTGCCAACCAAGACAAGCTCAACCCGCAGGAATGCCACCGCATTATGCAGCACATCGGCATGGTCGATGCCTTCAACCTGCTCACATACCTTGCCGGAGAGTTTATCGACACCGATTTCTCACCGTTCATCATCGGCCGGATACGCCAGGATGACGCCGACAGAATGCGCGAACTTATCCTCAGCAAGAAGTATCTCGACCCTGTACCCAAGGACCTACCCCTGCCCAAGCGTATCGTTGCCCGTGCACGCCGCCGCCGCCAACGCCGCTGGCTCTACCGATACCTGCCATCCACAAGCTGTGAACGGCTGCGGGGAATCATCGTCGATTTTTTCAACCCGACACAAATACCAGAAGAATAAAACACAATCCGAAACATTCATATTATCGCTAAAATGAAAAAACAGATTATCCTTTTTGCATTTCTTGCGGCCGCCTTGGCTGGCCAGTCGCAAGACTTCAGCGCCGTGTGTAGCACCGGGCAAACCCTCTACTACACTATCACATCCGATACGGTTCCATACACAGTGAAGGTCGTTGCACCTCAAGGCGGCTACAGCACCAGTATTTCCGGTGCACTCAGCATTCCTGCAACCGTTTCCCACGAGGGAATCGACTATTCCGTGACAGCCATTAATACAGGTACATTCTACTTTTGCACAAATATTACGGAAGTGACATTCCCAAACTCCATTACCACTATCGGTGACTACTCTTTCTTCCAATGTTCCAATATTACATCCATCGTCCTCCCAAATTCTCTTGACAGCATCCTTGACCATGCCTTTACCAAATGCAGCTCAATTACCAGCCTGACCTTACCCAATTCAATCAGATACCTCGGTGCCTCTGCTTTTTCGCAATGCACTAATATTCGAGGCGACCTCATTATTCCCAATTCTGTCACTTTTCTTGGTGAGAGTGCTTTCTACCACTGCGACAGCATCACAGGATTGACATTGTCGAGCGCTCTTACCGTTATCGAAGACCATGTTTTCACCGATTGCGGAGCACTTACCGGCACAGTAACCATACCTGAAGGAGTCATTTCCATTGGTATTGAGGCATTCTACGGATGCAACAGCATTACCCGCGTTCTTCTGCCCGAATCACTCACAGAGATACGTACAGGAGCCTTTGACGGGTGTTCACACTTGACTGGCACACTCTCCATCCCCAACGCCGTCACCTTTATCGACGAGATGGCCTTCAACGGATGCCGTCGCCTTACTGGCATCCGTCTGGGCAATTCTCTCACTCGTATCGGATATGCCACCTTCTGTGGCTGCCGCAGCATTGTACGCCTTGACATTCCCGCCAATGTCACCACCATTGAACGCTATGCCTTTGCCGAGTGCGAGCGACTGACCTGGATTACCTTGCCACGCGCTTTGACATCTCTTGGCGACGCTGTTTTCACCCAATGCTATCAACTCCATGGCGTCACCTGCTATGCCACCACACCCCCAGAACTGGGCAACTATGTCTTTGACCAAGTCGACAGCAACCTCCAAATCCTTGTGCCCTGCGACTGCATCGATGACTACAGAGCACACTCCGACTGGGGACTTTTTACCAACTACGGCGAGGTGTTCGGAGCATCCTTGGTGGTTGAGAGCATCAACGAAAGCCAAGGGACGGTTTCCATCAGCGAGTACCCCACCTGTGAGAATCATTTTGCCTCATTCCGCGCCACAGCCAAGAACGGCTATCATTTCGTCCGCTGGAGCGATAACGTGACCGATGCCGAGCGTACAGTCGAGGTGACCGAAGATATCATCTATACGGCCTATTTTGAGCGCAACAGCAACCCCCATGCCATTGACCCGATAGAAGAAACTTCCCCTGCAACTGTTACAACCGGCCACGAGAGCATTATCGTCAGCAACGCCGAATGGCAACAGGTCAATATCTATGACTTGACAGGCAGAACACTCTTTAGCCAGAAAGTCGATAATGCCACCTATCACGTACCACACACTGGCATTTACCTTGTCCGCATAGGAAATCATAGAACATTCAAACTAATGGTACTATAAGCCTTGTATCTAATACAAGAAAACAAAATCCCTGGGGTGCTAATATCCCCAGGGATTTTTGTTTTGCTTAGACAGTAATACAATATCCGTCTCAACCCATCAACACAACGAATGATTCCTTGCCATATAAGACTCCAAATGGGTTCTTATATATCATCCTGTGCCCTACGATTAACCCTCAAATCGGTAATTAGAGTTTATGGCAGATTAGTATATGTTTCGAGCAGATTGGCCACATCGCTGGCGAAGGTTGCCTATAATAGCGTCGCGACATTATGGGAACAACGTTGTATTCAAGAGAAGAGAAAGCTTACTTGCTATACTAAGCCCAAGTTATGTCATGGAACATAAAGAGATGCTAATACGACATAAACAGACCAAATAAAGCGTAATAAATGGTAAAAGTCGGCCTAATGACCGACTTGGGTTAAACCCAAATAAAAAAGGCTGACCGTTTGGTCAGCCTTTTTTTCTATGTAAATAGGATACGATAACCTATTAGTTCCACAGATTAACAAGGCTGGGAGCGGAAAGGGTACCGTTGCCAAAGGTGATGGAACCATCAGCATTGGGGGTGGGAAGAGTGTTACCAACGGTCTGGAAGTTGACGGCCAGCCAGTCACGGAGAGAACGTGCGGTAGCAAAGTTGTGTTGGCTTGTTTGGGTCTCAAACATGTAGTAATAAGTAGTACCATTGATGTTAACCTGGAAATAGATGTCCATCTGATAGGTAGGCTGCCACACATTGGGAGCGATGGGGAGGTTACCAATAACATTGAGAACCTGCTGCTCACCAGCGGTGGGAATCAAACTCTGAGGATTGGTAACGTGGCAGATGACCTGATCCAGCTGACCAGCGGGCATCCACTGACCACCATCCATCTCAATGTAAGGATTGTTAGGATTGGTCTTGTTAAGAGTAGCACTACCAGTCATTCTCTGGTTAGACTTGATAATAACGTGTTCAACGCGGAGGTCGGGGCACTCATTAGCATTGAAGGAGGTAACACCAGCCAGGGTAGCAAAAGCTGCATCGCACCATTCGGGACCGTAGATGATGGTCGGGGAGATAACGCCAACAGCATTCAGGAGCATGACACCGTTCTCGCCAAGAGTGGTGAGGTCATTGCACATAGCATACATAGGCCAAGCCTGGTTTTCATTGGTGAAAGGATTGCTGACGCCATTACCAAGGAGGTTAACCTCGGAAAGCATGTTCACCTCATAAGAACCATTGGGTCTGACAGTGTAGGTCTGAGCGGTGAAGAAGAACTCATAGTTGTCGGATTGAGGAACATTCATAACAGAAGCCCTGTTACTCATATTGTCAGTTGTACCGGCAACAGAGGTGGGTTTGGGGGTCACATTGAAGGGGTTAGCGGCATCACCGTTAATCATAATCTGGTCACCAGCGGTGAAGAAGATACGCATACGCTCACCATTGAAGGACTGTTTTGCATTGTTCTCGGGAGCAGTGCAACCGATGGTGATGTTAACGGTACCGTCATCGTTCAGGGTATAGCCTTTCTCGTCTTTGTTACAAGCTGCGAAGGCGAACATTGCGAAAGCTGCTAAAATAACTGTGTACTTTTTCATTGTCGTTTGATTTGTTTTAAAGGTTAAAAATTAACAGTAGTACCGTTCTGTACCACCTCGGTTTGGATAACACTGATTTCGAAGCCGTTCTCAACGGCGACTTCTTTGACTTGTACGGCAGGAGCCAAATACATTTTCTTCATTTGATTCATTTTTTTTGTTTAATGATTTTTGTTTGTTATTTCTTTAATTTTTTTTTGCTTCAAAAGCGGTTAATATTTTACCTTCGCGGAAGGTGATTTTGTTGTATTTTTTCTTTTTTTTGTTCCATAAGCTCCGTTTTTTAATAACACTTTGTTGTTTATATCCTAACATCAACAATCTGACATTCATTCTCATATAGAGTTTCGAACACCAAATTGATTCTGTTATTCATGGAACAAAAATACAACTTTTTTTTGATATGCAAATATTTTTTTTCTTTTTTTTCTTTTTATTCAGTTTTTACAGCTATCCGCAGTTCGTCGAGTTGCTCTTGTGCTATCGGAGCCGGGCTGCCACTCATGACATCGCGTCCGCTGTTGTTCTTCGGGAAGGCTATGAAGTCGCGAATGCTGTCGGCACCTCCAAAGAGGGAGCAGAGACGGTCGAAGCCGAAAGCCAGTCCGGCATGTGGCGGGGCACCATAGGTGAAGGCATCCATCAGGAAACCGAACTGCTCGGCAGCTTTCTCGTCGGTAAAACCTAAAGTATGGAACATCTTGTTCTGCAGGGTACGGTCGTGGATACGGATAGAGCCACCGCCTACTTCTACGCCATTGATGACAATATCATAGGCATTGGCACGGATGTCGCCCCAACGGCTCTCGTCTTCCAGCAGGGGTTCGTCCTCGGGTTTGGGAGCGGTGAAAGGGTGATGCATGGCATAAAAGCGCTGTGTTTCTTCGTCCCACTCCAGGAGGGGGAAGTCCACCACCCACAGCGGGGCATAGACATCGGGGTTGCGAAGCCCCATGCGGCTACCCATTTCCAGACGCAAGGCGCAGAGTTGTACCCGCGTTTTCATGGCCGGTCCGCATAGAAGAAGCATCAGGTCTCCGGGTTCAGCACCGAATTTGTCGGCCACAGCCTTCAAATCCTCCGGTGTATAGAATTTATCCACACTTGATTTGAACGAGCCATCTACATTATATTTAATATATACCATGCCGCCGGCACCCACCTGCGGACGCTTGACAAAGTCGGTAAGGGCGTCGAGCTGTTTACGAGTATACTCGGCACACCCCTTGGCATTGATACCCACTACCAACTCAGCAGAGTCGAAAAGTCCAAATCCGTGGCCTTTGACCTCATTGTTTAGTTCCACAAACTGCATGCCGAAGCGGATGTCGGGCTTGTCGCTGCCATAGAGTCGCATGGCATCGTGCCAGGTGATACGGGGAAAGTCGCCGAACTCCAAGCCTTTGACCTCCTTGAAAAGGTGTTTGGCCAATCCTTCAAACATATTGAGGACATCTTCCTGTTCCACGAAGGACATTTCACAGTCAATCTGTGTGAACTCTGGCTGACGGTCGGCACGGAGATCCTCGTCACGGAAACAGCGCACTATCTGGAAATAGCGGTCCATACCTGCCACCATAAGCAGCTGCTTGTACTGCTGAGGGCTTTGCGGCAGAGCGTAAAACTCGCCGGGATTCATGCGCGAAGGAACCACAAAGTCTCTGGCGCCCTCGGGAGTGGACTTAATCAGCATTGGGGTCTCAATCTCAAGAAAATCCTTACTGCTTAGGTAATTCCTCACCAACATGGCCATGTTATGCCGCAGCACCAGGTTGTTTCTGACCGGATTGCGCCGAATGTCCAGATAACGATACTTCATGCGCAGGTCGTCGCCGCCATCGCTGTTGTCCTCAATAGTAAACGGAGGTGTCTTTGCTTCGTTGAGTACATTCAATTCCTTTACCTCTATTTCAATCTCACCGGTAGGAATCTTCGTATTCTTGCTGGCACGTTCAATCACCTTACCCTTGGCCTGAATGACATATTCTCTGCCTAATTTGCGAGCCTTCTCACACAACTCTGCATTGGTTTCCATGTTGAATGCAAGCTGAGTGATGCCATAGCGGTCGCGCAAGTCTATGAATGTCATACCGCCAAGGTCACGGCTTCGCTGCAGCCAACCACAAAGAGTGACCTCTTGGCCAACATTCTTAATGGTGAGTTCACCACATGTGTTAGTTCTATACATTTATCAGATTAGTTTAAATAGTTACAATAGATTATTGAGCAGGGGTAGGAGCGGGAGCAGGAGCTGCAGCATTATCTGCAGCCTCTTGCACAGCTGCATTCAGTTCTTCACCTGCTTGAGCCATCTCTTCGCTCACCGCACCGAAAATCTTGCCAATCCATGAACCCTCTTTGTCGTAGTGCAATGCCTCGATGCCAAAGCGGTCAAAGTAATTGTTGAAATAGAGCACTAAGAAGACAATGACCAGCACAATGAGGATGAAGATAAGCCAAATGAGCCATTTGGGCATAGGAGCATACGGATCTTTGGACATGACCACAGCAGGATACTTGGCACGCTGGGTAAGAGTGCGTCCAAAACGGGAGTTGACAATAATCTTGGAGTTGATGGCCCAGCCATTAGCGTTGAGTACGGGACCAAGGTTGCGACCACGCAGCTTAATCCAAGCCAACACCATAGAGGGACCCGAGATGCAGAGCATGATGATAGCAATGAAGATGATTGCCGAAAGCCATGAGTGGAAGACGGCACCCATAATACCCGTAAGCGCATTAAGGATAAAGCCTATAGCCATACCGATGGCAGCAAAGATACCAGCAAACTTGGCAATATCAAAAGGTTTCTTGACGGCCGCTGGAGCAGCACCTGGAGCGGCAACAGCGGTGGTGGTGGCATCAGCCTTAGCTGTGAGATTCTCGAATGCAGCAGCCTCTTTCTCCTCTGCTGACTTGGTGAATTTCTCCTTGCACCAGCGTCCAAACTTGCGGTACGGCGACCAGAAAGCTTCACGCACACTGATGGGATTCTCCTTTACGTGAGTGATAACGGCGTCCCAGTCCTGGCCGCTGTTGTCATAGAAAACAGCATTCTTGCCCACACGGATATTGTTG
>JAEEGF010395963.1_pt1 | contig 36563 bp, 22 predicted proteins | sample 9134171 | NCBI WGS metagenome assembly JAEEGF01 (sample SAMN16246542, study PRJNA631951) | gut metagenome | biome: gut microbiome; feature: rumen; material: AP-attached | host: Bos | place: Iran: Karaj | collected 2018-10 | reverse complement strand
TCTTGTTGATCACAATCTTCGAGGCATAGCCGTGGTCGATCATCGACTTGAAGTCAGAATAGGTAGCTGTACGGCTGACGCTGCTATTCTGAGGTCCGCCACTTGAAAAATATAAGAGGCCCAATGCCAGGATGGCAATGGCATAGATCCAGTTCATATTGAACTTGGGCATGTTCATCTTCGGACCGTTTCCGTTCTTGTTTGGTGTATTATCCATCTAACTATTTACGATTTACATATTTACGATTTACGATTTATCTGTGATCATCCTCCTTCTGTGATCATCTGTGTCATCTGTGGCTCTTTCCTCTTTCCACTTTCCTCTTTCCACTAATCCACTAATCCAAATCCTCGATTCTCGTGAGTTCTGCGTCCTCCCAAAGGTGCTCCAGGTCGTAATACGCTCTCACATCTGGCAGGAAGATATGTACCAGCGCGTCGCCATAGTCCATTGCCACCCACTGGGCATTCTCCAGTCCCACCACATGCATGGGTTTCTCTTTCAGTCGCTCACGGCACATGTCACCCACCGACTCGCAGATGGCTTCCACCTGTGTGGGCGAATTGCCTTCACAGATAATGAAATAGTTGCTGATGGTGCCACCGATCTTCGTCAGGTCAGCCACGACGATGCTGCTGCCTTTTTTCTCTTGTATCGCTTCTGTTATGGTTTTTACCAGTTCGTTCATATATATTAATAATGTATTGAGTGTGCAAAGGTACAATAAAAAAGTGGAAAGTGGAGAGAGGAAAGAGGAAAAAGTGGAAAAATTGCACTTTTTTATAAATTTTCCTCTTAAAATTTTGTCAATTCAAGAAAAAGCACTACCTTTGCACCCGCAATTGAAGGAACAAGGGTGTTCTGAATGGCAATTGACATTGGGGTATGGTGTAATGGTAACACTACAGATTCTGGTCCTGTCATTCTTGGTTCGAGTCCGAGTACCCCAACAGAGAGAATCGCTAAGTCGCTGAAAACCAAGCACTTAGCGATTTTTCTATTTCGCTTTTGGCGTGATTTTGGCGTGATAGATTCCAATTCCGCCCCGATTCTAAGCCCCCAAATGACTATTCTACCCCGCTTTTCCGTTACGGAAATTCAAAGATTTGGTCTTTTTCAGATAGATTTGGTATCATTAGGATTATGGGTAAGCAAGAGAGGGTACCAGATGCTTGCTGATACCCTCTTCCTGCGAAACACTCTACTATATTACTTCTTGATTCGTTGAATGTCGCTGGTCCTATAGTAATTCTTACGTCCCAACTTGACCGGAGTAAGATACTGCTGCTCTTTCCAGCGATATAGGGTCGCTTTACTAACTTTTAGTTGTTCTATGGCTTCTTCAGCACTTACTAGTTCTCCATTGCATTTTGGCGAGTTACCACCAAGTGCATCCTCAATAACTTCTCGCACACCGTCGATAATACGCAGTGCGAAGTTGTTCAACTCCTCTTGCGTCAAAAGGAATAACGGCTGTTTGCCTTCCGTGCTAAATAATTCTTTTTCCATGAATCTCATCTTTTTCAGATAATTATACTCCTTTGCGGAGATTTTTAAAAAGATGTCCGTATGGAGCTATTGACCTTTCCTAACAACTTTTGAAGATACTGATTTTTTTCCTATAGTTAGACCCGTAACTTGCTCGAAGTTCACCGATGCCGTGGTTGGCGTTTGAGTTTCAGTTCTTTGCCATACACCGTATATCTGTGCTCTGCCAGACTTTCTTGCCCTCGCAGAAGAAATTGATATAGACAGGGTACAGTTTATTCTCGTCGTCCTTAGACGGCGTGCGAAAGAATAGCCCTCCAGTTGAATACTTACGTGCACCCCTGCCCATCTTTATCTACGAAACCCTATATATTAATAGCGAGTCTTGCTTGTCTGTAATACATGAGCATCACCAACGCTTTCAATTGTTAATGCAATACGCAGTTAACTAATTTCTCATATTGTAATTTGCGATTGTGTTATTATTCTTAATGCATTTTTGAATCTCAATAGCGCCTGTAGCATAATTCATCATGGCAATGACTAAAAACGTGATGTTATAAACAGAAACGCTAATACCAAACTTCTTGTTGATATCAGAAGCGCTCCCATTTCCGTAACTGTAACCATTGATTGATACACACTCTTTGTCATTTATTGATAGTTTATGACATACAAATTCCGTAACTCTCGAATAGAGAATGTTCTTGTCAATCTTGTCGATGAATGAAAAAATGTTAGTATTCATTGTATATAAGTTCCCATGCCCTTGGGACTTGTTCTAAGGCATCTGGCACGCCGACATTAAATTATCTGGCTGCAAATGTACAACCTGTTTTTGATATATACAAATTTGTTTTTTTCCTTGGAAAAAAGAGCTTTTCCATGGAAAAAGAAAGGCTCAAAAAGTAAAAAAAACAGCACATTTCCATATGAAAATATGCCGTTTTAAGATTAAAATAGTGTTATTATATCATCTCGGATTTTTCCCCGACACCAGTTATTCGAACCATCAGCATTGCGCGGGTAATGGCCACGTACATCAACGACCGTTGGTTCATAAGGTGATTAGTCTGCTCCTTCTTGTTCATCTCAGCCCAGTTGTATGGCTTACTGGGGAAGGAATTTTTGTTGATACCCATTATAACAACCACCTTAAACTCTAGTCCCTTCATATTGTGAAGCGTGGAAAGAACCACCCCGTTCTTGTCACTAGCACTATTACTATCAATGTTCTGATATGGAATGTTACTTATATGCAATGCTGACTGGATTTCTTTCAGCTCATCTCGTCTTCTGCATGCGATAGCAATATCTGCATAGGCAATTCCATTGTTACGGCATTCAGCAATGAAGTCGAGGACTCCATTGCGCTCTTCATTAGCGGAGCCATATATAACGTACTCGGGTTTAGGACCGTGCATCAATGACACATAGCCGTTGAGATTCTCTGCTTCGCCATCGAAGTCATCGTATGTGCATCCCTGGACAATACTGACAGCCTGACGCTTGATTTCTTCTGTTGTACGATAGTTCACTTTCAACCTGCGACTGCGCATACCACGGACATTTATCCCGACCTTGCTAAAGTTAATCTGACGATTGTTGTAGATACGCTGATATGGGTCACCAACCATAAATAAATCGTTAGGACATTCTGGAACTAATGCTCTCAAGAATCTAAGTTCTGGATTAGAGAAGTCCTGAATTTCATCTGCAATAATATGGGTGAAAGGATGCTCATCGTGCTTTTTGAGATAACTTGCAACAAGGTTATATAACTCAGATCGGTCGAGATAATGACCTTGTTTCTTGGCTTCAATGTATTGCTCTACAAGACCCCAGACTTCCTTACGCTGCTTAATGCTCAGAGATTTAGAACGTCCTATACGCGGTTGACGAAGATACTCTTCAAGCGTCGTCACATTATTATATGCTATCACATCAAGATACTCCTGGTACAAGAAGACATCATCAAAACCTGTCAGATTGTTGTTAACGATGTCTTCCCAGATTTCCTGGCTCTTAGTCTTACCGTAACCAACTTCGATATAATCAAGAATATTCCATCCCATCGGCTTAATGCCATACTTCTTGGCGAGTTCTTCAAGCAGAGCATCAATGTGTTTGATGACACAAGCATCTTCATTTACTCCCAGTTTCTTTATTCTAGACTTCACATTGGTAATGAGTGCCTTCGTGTATGTTGTGTAGAGAACGGATGCTTTAGGAGCATCAGTTGCCAGCTTCTTCAGACGATGTAAAGCTGCAACTGTTTTACCCGTGCCGCCACCGCCTGTTACTTTTACACTACCTTTATAGTTACTATCTACCAGAATTCTCTGACTAGGATGCAAGAATATCTGCCAACGCTCGAAGTCACCATCAAGATACTGCTCAAGTTGATTCTCACCTGTAATCTCAATGAAGTGACTTTTGTTGTTAGCACTGTTGGCATTGTCACCGTCTGCACTCTTTCCTTCTTCGATTTCTGCAATTATCAGTTCGATGTTCTTGTCGTCCATCAAGTCGAAGAGATGTTCATATGCATCAGTTGGTAAGTTCTTTTCGTTTCTATCTAATCCATCAAGATCTCTAATGGACCTGACTAATGCAAGCAAATCCGAAGGGACACCAATCTTTAGCAATTGTTCATCACTGTAAGAACTGAACGGAAGTAACTCTTCCTGTTGCGGCATACTTTGAGTTACTGGCTGAACAGTAACAACCGGAATCACTTGGAATGCCCCAGTGTACTGATTCTGCTCAAATCTCTTATTTTGGGCCCATCGCATTGCTTCATCATGATGGTCCACATAAAGCATACAATAGTCTTCGTTGCCGGGAATGCAACCAATGATTGCCCGATAATCATCTCCGATACGTGCCGTCTTAATACTATCATCAATAAATGATACTATCGATTCCAAATTAATGGCATGGCCATAAGGATTCTCCTTAAATTTTGTCTGAAACTCTATAACCTTCTTCTGAACCTTTTTGGGTAAATCAAAGAGTTTCTCCAAACATTCATCACCTAAATACATTCTCATAATACCATAGTTTTAATTGTTTCTAAATCATTTGCGTCTACAATTTTGTAGCCACTATTTTCAAATGCACGTTTTGACTCGTCGTCCAATGGTTCTATGACAAGTTTCAAATCTTCAGCTCCAAGCATGGCGCTGCCCTTGACCTCATCATCTTCCACTAATTCGAAACCACCTTCGGGATTAATCATAACGTTATTCTCTAGTAGTAAGCGTGCAGCTTCTTCAACTCCGGGGTAGTATTGCAATATTTCGTCAATGTCTACAGATGGAGTCTTGCTATCTTTTTGGGTAGCCACTTTCTTCATTACTTCATTATCACCCAGATTCAGTAGGTTATACAGCCTCCAGAAATGATTCCACTTGTCTTTTTCAAGATCATCCTCTGTAGGTTGAGTGATAATCTGATAGATTACCTCTGGAATTGGAATCTCTTCAGATGTATTGTTGTCATCAATGAGGGCTATATTAGTGTGATAACATCCGGTATCTTGGGCTGTATCACAACAATAATATGCATCAATTCCCTGCTCAATTAGTTCTCCAACCGGAATTGTAATATTACCCTTTGTACTGACATTCATTTGATTGATGAACGTGTTAATGCTATTGATACCATGCTTCGCTGCCCGAAGTTCCTGGTTCCATTGCAATAGATAGTGAGATACGCTTGATTCAAGATTGTCCATGGTCTCAATATGGCTCAAGACATACAGCAAGCGTTCCATATTATTAGGAATTTCATTCCAAGGGCATGCCATTTCAAAGTTCTCTTGCAAGATACTGATACTTTCAGCATATTTGTGGCTATCAATTGCCAAGCTGTCACGTTTCTTTGCTGCATCTTCTTGTCCCCAGGTATCTAAGTCATCCCAAGTAAGAGTCCATGAAATAATGTTCTTCATTTGAGATAACCGAAGAGATTTACGTTGTTCCAGATCACGGAAGAAACGGATATTACCTTCTATCTGGCAACCGTGGTATTGGTAACCATCAAGATAAATGGCGATGTCTGGTATCTGACTGCAATCTTTTTGAATGACTCCTGTGGCTGTCTGTACAGTCCAATCTGAACAAACAGCATAAAAGTCCGGACGCGTACGATACTGAACGCCCTCTTCTGGACCAATCCACCTTTGAGGATACAGCATTACATTTCGCTTCTCATCACCAGTTTTAATGGATAAACGATAGTAACGCATACCGTTATCGTGAAGCACATCAAATCCCCACTGTCGACTATCTGCTGCCTTCTTTAGACAGTGTACGAATCGTTCTTCAAGTTCGCTCTCTTCAAGTCCACCATCTCCTACCATAGTTCCAAGTGAACCTGTAAATTGCTTCCAGTCCAGAGTCTCATTAGCAATCTTCTCAAATAAATGCTCTGCCTTTTCGCGACTTAATTGATTCCTGATGAACTGATTGCCGTAACTCAAAATGCAATGATAACAGCCATCCTTGCCGTCATATTGACATCCGCAATCTCTGATATGCTCGTATGCCAGATGAATTACCTTTGAGAACTCCTTTGTATCAAAAAGTTTAGCCAAATATCCTGTACCACCAGGGATGGTATCATACATGATAATATATTGATCGAACTTCTGAGTGTTCTCATTGAATTCCTGATAGTCCTTCATCCGGATATGAGTCGGATTACCCTGGAAGTACTTTCTCATTCCCAGTTCAATACCAGCTTTGAACATAGCAATGGTTGCTTCAGTGTCAATCTGCTGAACCGGTAGCAATACTTTAATAGCTTCCGTTTGTATCTCCCGGTAGAAGAATACTTCTTTGAATACCTGACCAGAGTCTTTACTACCATACGCCACTTCCTTGTGCTTGCAGTATGGATAGTGCCATTCTCGAAGAGCCCTTTCCCGATCCTGCATATTCATTATAAGTTCTGACTTATGTACAGTCTTACCACAATAACGGCATGTAACAAATCCCGCTCTAGGCACACGGTTCATTCCATTGATGTCAATGGTGCTTGAACTATGTTGCTCTGATTCGCCAAGGTTTACTTCAGTCAGTCTAACACTTTTTACGAACTCTATACCAAATGGGATGTTCTTCATTCCATACGATACCGTAGTGAACTTCTTGTCAAAGATGAAATGGGATGAATTCCGGAATGGTGTAATGTCTCGCTCATCAGAACGATCGCTTGCAAGGGCATCCTTACGCATCATATCACTTTTAGCAGAGTTCATCTTCACGAAGTCATGCACGTTGCTATCAGAGCCGAATGATGGGTCTCCGCACTTCGGACATGACAATGCGTGTGAAGCACTCTCATCTTCGATATAGTCACATCTAGAACAGAAACGTTTCTTGACTAACGAGGAGTCTTGTAAATTCCAGTCATAGGTTTCCACGCCATCAACTCTCAGACGATATTTTCCAGTATAATAGAAGTTTCCTGGCGCCAGTTCTTTGATAGCACTGACAGCAGGACGAACTAGTTCGATACCCTCTGCATAGTATCTAGCCGATCCTGAACCGGATTTCTGCGGCATATACTTCACTGTGGCCGACAATTTCACTCCCTTTTCTGGGAACGAATAGTTCGGAAGTAAGCCCTCATCAGTCATGAACTCAAGTACAGTCTGTTTCTTTATATTGAGACTCTGACTGCAAAGCGAGCGTTTCTGACCATCTAGTTCATTATACAAAGGATTGGAGGTGGCAATCTTCTGCACTCTGATATATTCATTAATATCGTGTACCTTCTGTTTAATGTCTTCCAATTTTGCCAACAGACTCTGGAAAACTAGCTTTACTTGCAACTCAAAAGGCCCTCCGCTTCCCAAGGTTTCATACAGTGGAGCTATGGCTGTTTCTCTGACATCTGCATCATACTGCTTTTCAAAGTTGGCCTTGAGTTCGCTCAAATGGTCATTGATATACTTAAAGATGCGATTGATGAAGAAATCAGGATTAGTCATAAAGTTCTGACTAAGTCCCATCAGTCTGATAATTGGTGGAATCCTATTGATGCTTGAGTCTTCACCAGTCCAACAGTCTATACAGTAAGCCAAGAAGTGCCTGCGGAGAATATCTTTGGCAGAAAGGAAACATCCAGGGTTCAGCACATCTCCCTTCATCATCTCCATTGGTTCCTCAAAATAGAACAAGTCGTGAGGTTGGTTTCTTGAGAAGTTCACGACTAAAGCAGTACCCGAGTCACGTCCAGCACGTCCTACACGTTGCAAGAAATTGCTTACCAATGGCGGGGTATCTGTATTGATAACATTATTCAGACTACCAATATCGATACCCATTTCAAGTGTAGAAGTGGCTACCAGTGTATTGATGCTGTCTGTTTTAGGTCGTTCTTTGAAATCATATTCTACATCCTCCCGAACTTTACGATCTAACATACCGGTATGCTCGTGTGAGAAGATTCGTGGAGCCTTGTCCCTGCTATATACATTATGATAATAGTTCAGCTCAATAGGTTCATTTATCGAATATCCACCCTTGCAAGCATTGAACAAACAGTGTATATCCAACGCATACTTATCTTCCTCACCAACACATAGCAACGACTGACATTGTGAACAGCGCAAGTGTTTCACTTTGGAAGTCACCATGATCTTATTGGGATTTAAAGCGTAGTTCAGTCCTTCGCGGCTCATTACTTCTGTAGTAATACAGAGGTCTGTCATCACTCGGAAAAGTTCCTTATAGAAATCGATAATGAACTGTCTGTCTGTGATTGTAGATGATGGCAGGGCCAACTCATAGTAACTGATAAACCAACTGCGCGTATTTCCCTTGCTCTCGATAGCGTCTGTCATATCGTTGGGTGTCTTCGTGAAGCTAACCAATTTGGGGAATCTGGATCTTGGTCCATAATGACGGGCCAAGATGTGAACTTTAGACTTACTCCAATTTAGAGAGAACATATCCAATTGGGTACGGAAACGTTCCAGATATGGATGATCGACACCACCACGAACTCTCATACGATGAAGAATACCGTTAACAAATCTGATGAATTCATCTTTTGGAATGCCCATAAGATTGTTGTCCTGCATATACTTCTGCATACCATCATATACTGCTTCAAGGTCTTGCGGCAAAAAGTACGTAGCAGAAGTTCCTGTTTTCTGAAGTGTACGTCCAAGCATTGCATTCATCGTCATCTCAGCCCAGACTTCCCAAGTCAACCGGAGGTCGAACTCCTTTATGAAACCTGCTTCGTAGTGTCCTTTAGTTGTCTGATAGTCCACTTCCTTGTTGATACGTCCCTCACAATCGGGCGGGAAGAATCGCATCACATAACTCTTTTCGTCAAATTGCTGTTTCCAGTACTTCACAAAAGCATCTTCCAAATCTGCCAGGCTATTAGTACGTCCCATCTGGCTAATCACTTTCTGAATAGAAGAACGGAACGTGAATCGGTAATTTCGTGCCTCAAAGTACGAACTTTCATGGCTGGCATCCTGAACTCCGTTCGTGAAAGCAAGTACTTTACGTTCTTTATCTAAGTTTGTATCTAGGTCTGAAGCTAGTATTTGACTGATAGAAAGAGATGCTAATGTTGCTGTCTTAGTTCCTATGATAGATACACTGTCACCCAAAGCACAACATTCAGGACATTCTTCTTTCATTACCCTTCCACCACTTCCTTTTCTTTCTTCGGCATTATATGCAATCAGGCTAAAGTCTGTATCCTTCTCTTTCTTGGGTTCACGAATAGTAAATGTATCTGGATCAATGAAGCATTTATTCATTACTATTCCAGAGTATTCTTCTGCCTGTTGATGTGGGTTCTCTGGCGTATTGGTGTTTACAAGAAAAGTATTCTTGTTGTTAGTCATAAAGAAACGACCAGCTTCTTCACAGTCTTTACGGAAAGCCTGTTCATTGTCGCCTTTTACTATAATCCATCCGGAAGCACCACACTCTCTACAGAACCAGGCTGGCATCGCTATTCCGTCATATTTTTCTAATCGCCAGACAAACTTTGGCTTCATACCTACTATTCTTCGAATGCCACTGAGTTCTCTAATCCAGATCTGGACTTGCATAGGAAGGTATGGACGTTCTTTATTACCGACTTTCACTTTAGCCTGTGAAATCATGGCTAGCAGGTCTGACAAGGCTTCATATCTTGGACGTTTTTTACCTTCTTTTTCAGAAAGACGTCCAAATTCTGCATTTTTCTCTGCCAGTTGTCTAACTAAGTCTTCAATATGGATAACTCTTGCTTCCGATGTGAGTCGTAAAAGGTCTCGAGTTATTTGTTGACGGGCCAGGTCTTTAGCTGCAAATGCTGTCGGGTCCTTAATCTCGCTGTCCAGGAATTCATCAACTCCCTGTCGATGTTCCTCTATAATACCATCTATCTCGAACCTCTCACCAAACACATCGGTAGCGAACTTACATAGTGCCACCTTTGCTTCTCCTTCAGACCCCATTGTTGCCGAAGTTCCAATGCAGCACAAATGATCTTTTGGCAATGACAGCTTTAATTTGAGACGCCGAATCAGATTAGCCACATCTGTTCCTTGAGCTCCATCATAAGTGTGCAACTCATCCAAAACCAAGAACTTCAGCAACGTATTCTTCTCTCCCAAGTTATTATTCCAAAGTCGCTGATAGTTATGACGCATCAGTCCATAGTCCAACATTTTGAAGTTGGTCAGTAAGATGTCAGGCGGATTACTCAGAATGGTTTCCGGGTCTTCAATTATGTGGTCACGCTCCATAGTGGTCGATAGACGCGCCTGTTTTTCTCCACGACCGATGAAAAGACCTGCTGTCAACTGTCCTTGCAGTCTAGGGTCCTCATAAATTGCTTTAGCAAGACGACTGGCTTGGTCGGTTGCCAAAGCATTCATTGGATAAAGAATAATGGCTTTTATACCTCTAAACTTCCTATACCTATAGCAATAGTCAAGTACGGGGAATTGGAAACACTCAGTCTTACCGGAACCAGTTCCTGTAGTGAGTAAAGTATTCTGTGGCAGGTGACCGTCTTCTGTCGTTAGCCGTTCGAATGCTTCCATCTGGTGTAGATAGGGTGGGAAGTCGGGCTTGATTTCCAAAGGTATATTTACACCAGTAGGACAACTGACAAATGGTGTCTTCAGACTGATATACGGTCCCTTTATCATACCATGACGGGAATCCTCAATGAAGCTGTAGAAAGCATCACTGACGTCTTTGTCCTTAAACCGGTAAGTCGCCTTTATATATTCTAAAATCGAGGTCCTTACCTCTTGAGCCTGTTGTAATGGTAGCATAAGCAATCTTTATTATACATTAGCAACTGAGATAACTTAGTTAAAAGCATTGATATCAAATTCTTCTGACCTGACAATTTTGAACCCTTTTGTAATGAATACATTCTCGGATTCTTTATCTAATGGGTCAATTGCGATTTTCTTGTCCATAAAAAGCATTCTAGCTTCCGCAATTACCACATCGTCTTCATCTGTCAATGCGACGTTACCTTCTTCATCTATTGGAATTTGGTTGTCCATCAACAAATCAATTATATTTTCAAACCCAGGATATAGCTGTTTGATATTGTCTCGTGTATTGTGTGACGGGCAAAGTCTCAATTGATCTTGAGATTCGTCACCAAGACTATACACACCAAACCGGAACGCGAATTCCTTTTCTAATAAACTCAGATATCTATATACGTCATTATCCATAAGAGGATATTGTAGAATTCGGTCATCGGCAATAATTATTGTATATAGCCTTGCTCTACTGGTTGCAACATTAAATACTTTGGGATCAAGAGAAAAAGCATATCCAGATTTAGGTATTACATAAACAACCACGTCCGTAGTCATACCTTGGACACTTGCTACCGTTTCAATTTGCAGATTCTTTCTAGCTCCAATTGTTTGATACATAGCCTTTTGTAGAGCCTTTGTGGTTTTTGTGTAATGTGTTAATACTGCAACCTTCAATTCATTATCTCCCACTTTGGGATTGTCAAAAATTAAATGGGCTACGATTTTTGTTGCCATTTGTATGGCAAGTGTAGGTTGTAGAGATGATGGTAAACGGGCTGTTAATAATGTTGGGCCACCTGCATGATGAAAATATGGTTTAATATCTTCCGCAATGTTTATAAACTTATAAAGTCCACCTTCAAATGCCTTTAATGTGTTATTATAAAACAACCCGGTATAGTGAGCTGCTCTATCTGTCAACCGTCGAGTAATTGAAAGTTGATAATTGGGGATTAGAGTTGAAGACAATGAACGTAACCCTTCAATTAGTAATGGATATTGTTTATTATCTTCTATTCTATCTTCATTAAGTGATACAACAGCAGGCATCTGTTTAAGGTCACCTATCCATAAGCACTTTTCCCCAAGTTGTTGAGAGCCTGCCAACATTGCAAGTAATGCTTGACTTGATTCGTCCAAAATCACATAGTCAAATGGTGGTGTGCCACCTATTTGGGAAGCTTCGCCACTTGAAATATAGAAAGTTGACAGAATAAGGGAGCCTGGTATTGGTGATACCGTTTTTGTGTTTACCAACTCTGGAAGTTCACGGTTTTCGTCCACAGACACTTTTGTTTTGAAAATTCGTCCTTCAGATAAAAATGGTTTCAAATGGTCTTTCTCCGCCAATTCCATCAATGCCCTATTGGTTAGAGCAGTTACTAATACGGATTTATTTTCATTCAAGAGCAATTTGCAAATATCAGCTATAAGAAAAGTTTTACCTGTGCCTGGAGGCCCCTGCAATATTAAATTGTCTTGCAATTCCAATTGGTTTATTATAAATGAAGCTTGATCGGGATTGCTATCTAGTAAAAATGGTGCTTTTGAAATCCCAGAATAATCCTGAAGAAGCATTTTTTCCACTTTTCCAGAGCAATGCTTTACGATATTAAGAAGATTTCCTAAATATTCAAATGGGGGTTTGTTAGGTCCAAGCAAAAGAATCATCCCAATAGCATTCTTGTTGATTTCAGCAAACTCCTTGTCTATTCCACGAAATCCCACAAGGCAATATTTATTATCATTAGAGGCTGTTTGCCATATACAAATGACCTCCGAATATGAACCTTTGCGTTTGATCAAATCTCCATAAGTCAACTTCCCCCAATTTCTATAATTTCTCAATTCTAGAGGCACCGTAAAGCAATATAGGTAATCGCCATTACGAGGAATGCCACTATTATTGGAGAACTTCAAAATCATCTCACCATCTTCAAATTTTAGAAGTTGGGCTAAATATAATTCCTCCTTCTCCAGAAGCAAATAAGTAGCGTCCGTAGCCAATTTCTGCTGAAAAGACTCTGTCTCAGCACGGAGTTCATCTTCCAGAAACCGAATATGTTGTTCTTTAGATATTATCATGGCAATAAGTTTATGTCGTCAGATGTCAACTCTATAGCACTGGTATTCTGTTTGTCCATACCAAAGTCAGCAAGATAATCCATCATACTCATATTAAATGGTGCTTTGAAAACAAAGTGCACACTATTTCTAGGCATTGGTCTGAAGAATCTAGCAAATACTTTTAAGTTTGTATCTACAGCAAAATTCTGAGTTTTAAATCGCATATGGAAGAACGTATTGTCTGTTATCAATTCGTTCAGATTTACATTTCTTACCATATGATTCCCATCTACAATCATCAACATCGCATGATTTTCTGCTAATTCAAGCCATTCTCGAGGAGTGAAATAGATATACCCTTTACTTGCTCCCTTCATGATTGCCTTAGATAGAGTTCCGTCGGGTCGTTTGATAGAATATAGTACAGTATACGAATGGTTCTTGTCCTCGAATGAACAACCTTTTGATTCTAAAAGACTCATTATTTTTTCCTGAGCTTCCATGGCAAAAGCCTGACGTTTCTTTGAGCCAAGACCTTCGGTTGGAACTAGCCCTTCCTCTTCTATATCATCCTCAATCATTCTGATTTCCTCGATTACAGACTTCGCTTTTGACAAATCTCTCATCTGAGTTAGATATTCATCTGGAATCTGGGAAACATCAAAATTCTTCTCTTTCAAATATTCGAGGTTCTCTTTGACATCATCTTCTTGTAAGAATACGGTCAGATAATCTTTTATCGCCATCTTAAGATGGAAATATTTGCATAGCATTTCTGTAATATCAGATATTATGCGTGGTCTATTCCACGGAGCGACAATATAGCATTTATTGCCATCCAGATATACACTCTTGTCAATGACATCTTCGTCATTACCGTATGACATCTTAATGCTAGTTGCAGCATAAGTTTCTAAAGAATTATTCTTTTCAAGAAGTCTATCATATTCTTTCTTCCAATTATCATCCTTATCCGTAACCAATGCAAGTAGAGGTAATATACTGCTTAGCTTTGATTTGAATTCTATATATTCTCCGTCTTTTGCTTCAACAGCAGGAGTTACAGAATCAATAATATGAACACCTAGAAGTTTGAAAAGTTCAAGGTATTTCTCCTTCTCTCTGTCGTTTGCAAAAATCTGCTTGTCAGAATTGAAACCGTCAATGGTAATAAAATCCAATTCAGATGACTGATAAAACTTACCATCGTTTGCCCGTAATTTATGATCTTTGGCCCAATTAATTATGTTTTCCTTTTCAGTAGAATACAATGATGGCAATTTTTCCGAAAGTTTATCGTATATGAGAAGAATCCTATCCTTATTCTCCTTTTGCTTCTCGGAATCCGTCTCATCAGCAAACTTGTTCAGCAAATAGAGATAGTCTTCTATATCTAATTGATTCTTTAATCCAAGATATTCGACCCAATCTGGGGGAACAATTCCATCATATTTTACAATTTGGAGATAATTACCGGACACATTCGTTATTTCTTTTGAATTTGTATATATCTTCGATGCGTATTGGCAACCATGGTTCACAGTAGGAACTATTGGGAAGTTTTGTATTACCCATTCAAAATGTCTTGTCGGACAACCAACTTCTTTGAGCATCTGAGAACCGACTACACGAGAAAAGCCTGTAGTTCCACCAACAGATAAACTTTCTTCTATGATGGATACTTGGATACTGTCAAACAATCGCTTGAATAAGCATGTGGAGAAAATAACGTTATTATAAGCGTATTGCAAATTCGTAAATGATTTGAAAGATATACTTTGGGGGGAAAAGCCAAAACCATTACCTTTGAGAGTCCATCCATCATAAGAGATCCAACTATACTTTTTACTTCCGTCTAAAGCTGACTGAAAAAACTTCCAATCAAAACGAGATTTCCAACTATCAGACGAAAGGTCTATTTTTTCAGCATGCCATTTAATGTCTTCTTCAACACCAATGCTTGTCAAGAATGCTTTCCAATCATTTACATTCTCGTAATCCGAAACATATTGTTCTGAAACGAATATATCAATATCACTAAAACTTTGAAGTTCAAAAACGGGTACATATTTGGTCGACAGGTAGCAGTCTGATGCTCGTAACAAATTTCCTTTTGACGTTAATAATTTGATATCTGACAATTTAAACAAGTAGTTTATCTCACCTCTCTTATAAGCTTTAAACAAGTATCGTCCAACATCGATGGCATTTTCTGTTGTTATGAATTTCTTATCTCCGATAATTGTTTTTTCAATAAAGCTAGCATCGGTAGGCTCCTGAACGCCCATTTCTTCCAGCCATGATTTTAACCGGTGATTCTCTTCTATTTTCTCTGCAATATCCTTATGTATAATAGAAATATTGTCTGCTAAGTCATTCTGATATGTAACAGATGGGAAATAAATCTCCGAAGGAGTACATAATTTGCAGTTTTCATCAAATATGAAAGGAATGGATTCTAGTCGTTGGCTCCAATTGTCAGTTTCATAATTGTCATTTGTAGCTCGCTTATATAAGAACTCTATAAAATTAAAGTTCTCGCTTAACTGGTGGTTTCCCCTGAATGTTTCAGATGTAATAAAGCCATCTAATTCATCAATTCCAAATATGTATACTCCAAGACGCTCTAAAACGGCCTTATGTAAAATCCGTTTATCTACGATACTATTTTCATTGTAGGATTTACCATGTTGCTGATTAAGATAAGCAGTGATTAGTCCAGAATTGATAATCTCAGACAGATGACAATCATCATAAAGAGCATTTTTTGCAAGAATCAGCTCTCCATTTTGATTTTTGATAAAGGCAATTTCATCAATGGCTTTTTCAAAACCTTCATTAAAGAAATCTCCTAATAGTCCGTTGTGCAGCTTATTTGGAATAACATTATATATCTGATAACCATAAGATTCATCATCTGCAAGTTCTGCAATCCAGTTGAAATATCTATATGCTATTTCTGTAAATATCCATTGATTCCATACAGAATCATTATGTAGTCGTTGACGACTAGCATCTGTAAGAAAAGTGGCATTTACCAAGAATGGAAAACCCATGTCAATAGAAGTAGGCAAGTAGCTAAAAATATAGCTGTCATTCTTACTTATAGCTGATATTCGATTATTTTGGAGAGGAAGAGCAAATGATATTTCAGTCATAGTAGCTTCCTTAAGCTTCTTTGGGGTTTGATCATCATATTGTAATTCTTCCTTGATCGTTGGAGGAATATCGAATGAATCGTTTTTTATAATCCATTCACTAATAACAATGTTGTTTTTCTGAATAGTTATTTTACCATTATTGTAAGTTTTATCAATCGTCAGTGGTTCCTTGCTGTTGATAGATACCTTTACTTGCTGACTGCGTAGGAATAATACTATCTGACTTGTTGAGAACAAGTCATTCAGGTCCTTTTCTAAAGACGATATTTTCTTTAGCTTAATGATTGTTGAAACAGTATAATCATCAAGGTGAAGTGTTTTTATTACATCAGGAACATCTGTCCATATTGGAAGTATTTGGAATGGCATCTTTACTTCGGCAATTTTCTTTTTCTTTTCGCGCATTTGTTGCCAATTATAATGACTCCCCCACGATTCATCCCAATAATTAGTCCAAGAATTCTTGTCGAACTTAAAACAGTAGTTCTCACTTTTGATTGTAACATTGTCAGAATGAGCGAATACAGATTTGAAACCGATTCCTTTGAAACCAATCTTTTTTTCATCACCAGCTTTGGTTCCATCTCCAACACTTGAGATACTCTCAATATCAACCTCCGAGAAAGGTTCTCCTTTATGAGATACGACTAAATAGTCACCCGAAAAATCAATCCGGAAGTCAAGCACGCCTTGTTTGCTACTCGCATCATCTGCATTTTGTAGTAGTTCATATATGAAACGTTGGTTGTCTGTATAGATATCACGCGACAACGTATCACATGAATTTGCTTGATCAATGGCAGATTCTGGAGAATGGTATGCTGCCTTTAATTTGCATAGCTCTTCTATAAATTGTTGTTCTTGCATAATGTAAGCTTTTCTTTTTGTTAATTAACGGCTTGAACTTTTGGAGTTATCTCCTGTAATAGAGACTGTCTAGCATCGCGACTTGGAATTCTTTGATAACTTTTTCGTCACCTTTAAGACTTCGGCTGTCGTTAAACCAATTTGAATCTTGTATTCTACAGATGATGAGGTCCCAATAATTCTTCAAGTTGAGTTTGCTGACAGATATACCAAAATCATTGCAAAGCAATTCTTTGTTTTTGTTATTGATGCATACAAACACGTCTGGCCGTTTGATAGCCAATAGTCTTGTTGCACTACCTATAGGGTTACCTTCAAAATAGGAACAATAGTCTTCATACATAGATAATTTGATTTTACCTTTTAATGGGATTACATCAATGGCTTTTGACATTCTGCCTTTACATTTGATGTCGTGTGTGAAAGTGGTAGCCCTGGTAGTAGAACCAAAAAAGAAACAATCAATTTCGTCAGGATTAGTATCAAACCTTCCCTTGTAACCGGCAAGACATGCTCTGTCTGGATAATGAAGTGAATTAAAGCCAGAAGCAGATGCAAATAATGTGCGAGCACGTTTCAACAGTTTCAGTCTGTTTTCAACAGCCCCTGGGTTATTTAAATTTTCTGCATAGACCTTCTTGATATATTCATCCCATGTCATGTCATCAATAGCAGCTTGGTCCAATTTCCAAGGTTTGAAATCAGTATTTGCCTTTTGGCTTGCTTTAATCTGCTTATAGTGACTGTTTTTGTAATTCGCAATGTCATCTGCTGTCAATTTCGAAGAGCGACTCCATAGCCCATCGATATAATTGTGTATGGCATAATAGGTATTTTCTGACTCTTTGTCTTCGTTCCCTACTATCACACATGCCTCTTGGTTAACAGAAAAACCATTATAAGTTAAATTAGCACTTCCTATTATTGCTTTCCAATGATTCTCGTCGTCATAGAAAAGATATAATTTGGGGTGGAACACACCATCATGCTTGGCAGTGTAATATCTTACTGCTCTCTTTGATATGTTATATTCAATGAACTTGTAATCTGTCTGGCAGAAATCTAGCCCCACAACCATCCTCTTGATTTTAGAATTATATTTGTCGAGTAATTCTATCATCTCTGATTCTTGGCTAGCCCACGCAACACAGATACAACAGTATTTGTGCTGTGTTATCAGTTCCTTAAAAGAACCGCGAAGTTCTGTATCTGTACCTATAAATTTCATATACAATTATCTGAACATCTTTTCAAAATGAGTCCATGCACGACGGTAGTCTTCTATGCGGTCGCACTTAGTGAATGGGGCGTAGTATGTTACTTTCTGACCTTTGTAGAGTTCGCTCTTCTCAATGATATGTTCATATGTCTCGCCTTCCTTCATGTTGCGAATCTTCTCCCAGACAGGACGGTCAACGCCAACACCGGAAAGACTTTTAGAACTTGAAAACACTATGTTTCCCTTAATATCATACCATGTGTCATTTTCGTTTTGCTGAAGAATTGGGAACTGAATGTCATATATCATTTCTAACTCATGAAGATTCAGTCCTAAAGCCATGGCTGTAATCACATCTATCTCTAGTAGCGCCTGACGTCTCTCAAAATAGTTACGCAATGGCGTTTCTATAGACCATTCTTTATCAAGATTAGAAAACGACTTCAGTCGATCATCCTCAATGCTCCATGTTTGTTCTTTAAATTCTTCTATGAAAGCCTCCGACCATAGACTTGAGTAATAGCGAGTAAGGCAGTTAAGCATTAAAGTCCGAACAAAAAGAGATGGCTTGTATTTGTCAGTTATTCCTAAAGGAAAAGAATTAATTCGATTTTGTTTTACATGAGATGCCCCCGTTGCTTTCATCATATAATCTAACACAACTGAAGATGTTAGTCCCATAAATTCAATTAGTTCTTCTATCTTTGGGAATGTAACAGATACTATTGAACCAAGGTGCTGACACTTTGGGACAAGTATTGCTCCTGTAAGCGTTCGTTCAGAAATTGATCCAACAAATTCACGAAAAGCAACTTTGTAATAGGCCGTCCAGTCATCATACATCGGCTGTCCTAAAAAATCTGTGCCAATAGGAAAACCTGATACAATCTTTTTGAAATCTTCGATTGGGATATTGGGCTTAAACAAAGTCCTTTGGACATAGTATTCCGGCAAATTCATCAAATCTATTGTATCATATTCTGAACCAGATTTGCATGTTGATATAGGGTTCTTCCCATAGAGATTGGAAATAGACAAGTGAGGACCACTATAAATAGTTTCATAATTATCAATATTGGGAACACTTATTTCTTTACGCATAGTACCATTGACAACTGAGTTGGTTTCGTCTAAAGGTCTAGCAATAATTTTCTCATAATCTGAAACATGATGTTTAAATGCTGACAAATTGTATATTATGTCAATGAAATCACAAGAGTGTAAACTTACTAATTTAACACTATGCCAATCTCCACCATTTTCAAAAGTGTTCCCTATATATCTAAGCTCTTTTTCTGTCAAATGTACTATGCGGTCTTTATGTGCTTTCGTATTCCAATTACCTTTCTCATCCTTTATACCTAGGCATTTTTCTTTGCCATCGTCTACAAAACTCATATCGATGGTGTTAGGATGAAAAACGTTATTCATATTATAGAAATCGACACTACCTGGACAACCTCTATAAATGTTCTCACCGAACTTCATTCTACCATGGTCATTTGTTCCTGTGAATAGGTTTAATTCGTTTTCATATTGAAAGTGGAAGCACAAACGAGAGTACATTTCCAATCGTAAAGGTTGGCCATATGCATCCTCATAAACACTTTCGGGATGGAGAAGTCCCATGTATCCATTAGTTGAAAGCAAAGAAAAACCATTTTCAATGACGCATTTGTATAAGTCTGGTTGCTGACCGACTAATAGAGGATAATTTTGATATGCATTAAGGAAAATACTCGAACATGTATTTTCAACTTCTTCTTCATGATAAAGCTTATCTAATTCTTTATTGGAAGAGGATAATTGCTCACGAATACGTCGTACTTCAGCAGCAGACATCTTTCGAATGTTTACTTCTGGATATTTTTCGGAAATTATCGCTTGCTCATCAAATTCTAATTTTATCCATGGTGGGTTTCCGCATATAATATCAAAACCATCTCTCTGCCAAAACACTTCAAGAAACTCCAGCATTGGATGGAAGAAATGGTATCGTTTAGAAAGTTTATTAGCGATTTCAAATCGTTTAGAATAATCAAAGAAGGTTCTCTCTGCACCTTTGATGCCAGCTTTCTTGTCAGCCAATTCCTGGTCTGTTACGTTAAGCATTGCATCTATGTCACTCCAGTATTCCAAGCGAGTTGGCAAGTTAATGGTTTGCTCATATTCCCAGAACCACAAAGAACACCAGTAGTCCATAACCATTTTGAGCCTGAAATATTCATGGTTATGGTCATTCTTTTTATTGTTTAATCTTTCCTTCTCTTCGTAAGAATCAAGATTAAGCACTGGAGTCCCAACGACTCCCCAAAGATTTACTTTGTTTTGTGTTTGATGTTCAACTTCGTTTTGGAAGTCATAGAACTTTGCAAGTAGAAGATCTATTTTATCAGACAACTTCTGTAATTTTTTGAAATCTTCATCAGAAATAGGAGCAGTCCAATCCTTTATTAGTAGATTCATTCTTCTTAACTCTTCGGGATGAGCTTTCTTTTGTTCGCTGATATTCCGAACTGCCAACATAGCTTTGTCGGGAAGAAGAAAATGATAGATTTCATTAGAAGAACGTTTTATTCGATTTGTGTAGAAATGTATTTTGTGCGGAGCTTTCTCCCACCAAGACTTGGGCAGACGTATGTCTTTCCCGTTCTTTTTGGTTGGAATGCCATAAAAATCATCTTTGCTATACACTTTCAACCAAGCCCCAATCACTGCATTGCCCAATGCCAACCGATTGGAAAAGAAAGGTGTTTCCATGTCCTTATGAATTACATTCAGCCAGAGCGACAACTTGCCAAGTTCTATAGCCGTGGGGTTCAAGTCCACGCCATATACATTGTGAGTAGCAATGTATGCTTTAACTTTCTGAACTTCGTTGCGACGCTCTATTGATCGCACATGTTTGCCGAGTTCTTCTTCTCGCTTTTGGATGTATAGTTCTGCCAGCTGATTGATGACTTCGTTCTGAAATGCAGCAGCACCCATTGCCGGTTCAAGAATCTTCAAGTTCAAGAGATCGCTGGCGCAGAATGGGTCATTTTCGTCTTTCAGACGGTCAACAAATCCCTTCAATGTATATTTGACAGTGCTCTGAGTCAGTACTTCTGGGGTATAGTAACTGGCAGACTTCTGGCGGTCACGACCATTCAATCGATACAGAAATGTTCCTTTCTTATGTGTATGTACTTCACCATTGTCATCCCATTTAATTTCATTGTGTTCGAAGTCGTCCATTCTGCTGGCAGGCACTAAGAACGTGCCGTCTTTCTCTGCTCCGGCCTTGAATACTTCGATGTAGTTCTGTTCTGCATAGAAACCGCGGTAAGCCAACAGCGATTCATATACAGACCCCAACTGGTTGATGCCTAAATTGATGTAACTAATACGCCCTGGCTGATGCTTCCCATCGGGTTTAGAGACTGACAAAGCATAGATAATCTTCTGCCACACAGAGTTCCTGTACTTGATACCCTGGAGTGCTTTTAGTTTAGAGTCATCAAACAGAGGCGAATCTATCTTCTTAACGATAAAAGTTTTCTGTGTACCTTCCTGATTGTAGCCAGTGTGTATCATCTGGAAGAGTCGCCACAAAGAGTCGTGGATAAAGTAGCCGTCCTTGGTGCTTTGGTTCTGCATCTGGACAGTCTCTAAGTCGCGCAGTTTATCAAGTGAATAGCCATTCAAATATACTTCGTCATTCATCGGCAAGATGCTGAGTTCTGGACGTGCTTCAGCATAGAAGATGAAGAGCAAACGATAGACAATGGTAATACAGTCGTCTTTGACGTTCTGGGCGAACATTTCATCAGTCTCATCCTGCTGGTTTCCTAATACATGATGTATATAATATATGGCTTCATTGGCCAGACTCTCGACAGCAGTGATGACACCTTCCTTTAAATCCTTGGTGACAGCATATGCGTTACGGGTACTGGCTTCACCCAGTTTGTCCATCAGTGCAGTCTGACTTTCGTTTGCCAGTGCTTCACGTCCGCAGAGCAGATAGAATAGTGTATAGTAGTCCTTGGTGGCAGAGACCGCTGCTTCAGAAATCAATTCTTCAATGTCGAGCACCAGATAGCTGCCATGCTTGAACTTTTTCTCTTCAAGCAGGTAAATTCTGCTACCGGCAAGCACTAACACGTACTTGGGACGCTGTTCTTCCGGCAGATAGAAGATTTCTTCAATTGCCTGATTGATAATCTTTGGACTTATCTTACATCCTTCTGGAATGGGGAGAGTGGTTACTTTCTGCCAATTACAAAAACGGTAACGTTGTGCGGCTTCGCTCTCGTCTTCGTAACATTGCTCGAAAAGACCTTCTACCCGCTGGTCGCCCATCTGGAGCATCGGTTGCATCTCCATCACCATCAACTGCGGCTGAGTACCATTGCGAAAGATGTGGCGTACAGGCACCACGCGGTCGGTATCCAAGTAGAGCCACTGAGAGTATGAGTCCTCTGCATTGTAACCTAGCATCTGAAGTAATCGGCTGTGGAAGTCGTGCATCTTCTTTAGAACATACTTCATCGGAAGATTGCCGTCGATAACCTCTTTCTTGAACACGTCATAATACTGGTGACGCAAGTCGCTGAAACGTTTGTTCAACTCCTTTAGGTCATCACTTTCAAAACCAGACTCCTTAAACACATTGTCTTTGAAATCCTCAGTGAAGTAACCAGGGTTGAAATAGTCGCCTATATTTTGGATGAATCTATACATGCTGCTTGGATTTAGAAGTTAAAGAATACTGCAAGCGGGCGGATGAATGCATCGCCTTTCAGGGTGTTCATATTCTGCACATATTGACTACTCTCATTATGAATAGTCTCTATCTCTTTGACGATTCGCTCTTTCTTGTTTTTTGAAATGTACGTAATCGCTGTGTCATCGTGGAATAAGTCCAGTTGACCGAATGCGTCAGCTTGCCATTTGCGAAGTTGTTCTAAATGCTGATCCTTTCGAACTTGCATCTGTCCCTCCATCTCAATTTGCTTGCGATTCATATAAGTAATGACGGACTGGTCCACTGCTGGACTAAGGAGCGACTCCAGTTGTTGAAGTTCCTCATCACTCATTTGGTGATAGTAGAGTTGCTGCTGTAGATATGTAGCGGCAAAGTCCTTGATGCTCATTGGCTTTGCATGAAGAAGCCCGTCAGTATCTACAGGCACAACGAATATTTCGCTGATGACTTGTTGTCCCAGACCGTTGGCAATGCTTCCGTGGAAGACGTACCAAGCGGTATCCTTCGGCAGAGAGTCCACTTTTGCTGCCAAAGCAACGTCTTTCTCAATGCAACTGTCGAGCATACTGAAGTAGTAGCGGATGACTGGATGCATCTCGTACAGCATTTGGAACTTGCTCCATTTGTTCTGCTCGTTCTTCTCCGTCTTCTCACGGGTCTTAGAGATGTACTTCTGGACAAGGTCCTTGTCCGTAGTCAACCGGAAATAGTCGTTCTTCACCGGCTTCGCTTCCACAGGTACACCACGAAGCGCATATTCCAAGTCTGCTGTGTTCAGGATTTCAAGATATTGACCATCGTTCTGGATGTTCACATCGTCTTTGCGAATCTTGCCTGCAGTCTTCAGATGTTGGAAGAGTTCGGCATAAAACTCAGCGTCGCTATTGAAGAGTGAGACTTCTGTCTCTATCGGATGCTCTTCTTCAACGGCTTTGGTAGCAGCACGCTCACCGATAATGGCATCAAGCGATTTCTTCTTTTTCTTCTTGACAACTTGGTCGATATGGTCTTCCTGCAAGAAGTCTTCGTCTTTCTTCAAGATGGCTTGAGAGACAATGACCTGCTCTGTGTTGACATCATAGACCTCCATCACACTACCAGCATCACCGAGAGAATTATAAACTTCGTTTTCCTTCTCCCAAAGCTTTTTCAGGATGTTCAAGTCATCACGAACGTCTTTGTTCTGAGAGTGCGCTATCAGATAGTGGATATAAGGAGTGCGAGTCTGACCGTAGCGGTCAATACGACCGTTGCGCTGTTCCAGTGTGATGAGCGACCAGGGGAGATCGTAATTGAACATCCGGTTACAGTTGTAGTGCAAGTTTACTCCCTGAGAGCCAGCATCACTACAAATGAGCAATCGAATCTTGCTGTCACCTTTTCCGAAGTCCTCAATCATGGCCTGCTGCTCTACATCGCTAAGTGAACCATCAAAGAGCGATATAGTATTGTCATCGGCAATTCCGAAGTCCTCTGTCAAGCGTTTCTTCAGATACTGCATCGTTGCACGACGCTCCGTGAATAACACATAGCGTTCGCATTTGGGTTTGCCGTTCCATCCCAACTCAATTAGTTTTTTCTTGAATTGGTCATACTTGCTGTCTATCTGTAGGGCAAGGATGTCTTCGAGCATCTTCTTCATATCGGTGATACTTGCTTCGACTTCTTTTCCTCGCTCTTCCATTATCTTGATACGATTGATGAGAGATTCCAGAGCAGCAGCCGGTGAAGACAAGAATGCCTTGAACAATGTTAGTGAGAAAAGTGCATCAGAGCCTTCTTCGCCCTGTTCTCTCAACTTTGCGAACTTATATTCTTGTTGTAGCGCAAGGAATGCTTCTTCCTGCTCGTTCAGATTGACTTCCTCGGCAATAATCTGTCGATCCTGGAAATTCTTGCGGACATTGGCATCCTGTATGTCGTTCTTAAATCGACGGACATAGTATGGCTCAACATCTTTCTTCGTATAGTCACCACTTCGCGGTATAGCAGTTGGCTCTAACATACGGATGATGTTGGCGAAAGAGTCCTTGTTACCATTATGTGGTGTGGCGGACGTGAGAATCATACTCTCGCAATGCCCCGACAGTGTACGTGCCAAGTTACCGCGAAGTGTGTCCGCATTGCTTACAATGTGGCACTCATCAATCACGATAACATCCCAATGTGTATCTTCGATGTAACTACGGAACTGCGAGTTATCCTTCAGTGTATCGATAGAGATAATCGTCTTATCGTAGTACTCGAACGGGTTCTTGTTAGCGGGAATCTTGCTGCGAATACGGTTTACACCAACGCTGTCAAGACGGACCAGAGGTATATCGAAGCGGTTCCAAAGTTCTTCTTGGAACTGTGACAAGATGCTTTTCAACGCTACTACCAGCACGCGTTTGGCACGTCCACGCTTCATCAGTTCTGTAAGCAAGATACCGACTTCGATAGTCTTACCCAAACCAACGCCATCGGCTATAAGCAAACGTGGACGTGCCAACTTCAGTGCCTTCACAGTGGGCTGCAACTGGTAGTTGGCAACATTGAACGCTGCTTTATGAGCAACTGTTATCTTTTCCGTCCACAATGGATTGTTGCGGATGTTTTCTTCTATGAACAACCTGGTCAGCAGATAACCGGAACTAGTATCTGGGACGAAGTGGAACTGCTTAGGGTCAATGACTTTAATTTCCTTATCCAGATTTGTATCAAAATAGTAGTATTGGTCTTTCACCAACTCAGATAGTCCACGTGCTTCGATAACCCACTCGCCATTATCCAATGGCTGTGAGTTAACCACCATAAAATCTTCGCCACGAGCAGTGATTCTTTGACCTATTGAGAAGTTTGCCATAATCGTTTAGGTGAAGTTCAAAGTTACTGTTGTTTGTTCGTGGATGACCAAAGCAGGTCCTTCACATCGACATTAAGACACTTTGCTATCTCAAGTAGGGTCTCAAGTCCTGGTTGTGATGTGTTAGTACACCACTTACTCACTGTTGCTGGGTCCTTGCCAAGTTGCTCGGCCAGCCACTTGTTGGTCTTCTTTTGCTCTGCGAGCACAACTTTCAACCGGTTGATATCTTCTCGTTCTACTTTCATACAAAATTGCGTTTTGTGCAAAGATAGTGATTTTCTGGGGAATAACGATGAAAAATAGCATCTTTTTGGTAAAAACAGCAAATAATCGACGTTTTTCTTGGTCAATCACCAAAAAAATCCTAATTTTGCGATAATAAACCAATCAAAACAAGTTCAAATATGAGAATAGAATATTATAACTCTAACAATGAGATGACTTCCAAAAAGGAATATAAAACCAATATTCCCAAGTGCGTTAAGAAGTTTATTGACGCACGACCGTTAGTGAATATAAACATGGAAGAATACAAACTACTAAAATCAAAGAAGAACAAAACTAAACGTGATTTCTTAATAGACACACTGAAGTACTACTTAAAATTTGACTACTCATTATTTCTTCAATGTGAAAAGTGCCGAGAATTATACAAATTGTTATCCAATACACTTAGGGTAGGCTTTGAACCGGACTCATTTCGTTCGAAAAATATAGTTCAAGAGATAATACGAAGAGCATCAATGATGTTTGATGAGTATAATTTGGAAGAAAAACGGGAACAGTTATGGATTAATTACGTCACTTCTGAGTCTACTCTCACTTGGAAGCAATATTATCATCAAAACTATAAAAACTTCAGCGTTCCTACCAACACAGGTAACACCATACCCTTGACTTCACCTTACCAAAAGATTCGCATTACTTCCGCAAATCTATATAGAAGTTTACTCAAAATATGCAGAACTAATACACACAATAAAAAAAAGAAGCTGAGTAATTCTCAAAAACGCTTTGATGTAATAACATCGCTTCTTCCATCTTCATATTCAAGTTCATTGTCTCCTTTTTCATTTGATGATGAGAATTTTATTTCTTCCGTCGCTATCAATTTATATGAAATTGGAGAGAAAAAACGTAGCGATTTATATGGTATCATATACACATATAATTACTATGTTACCATGATTACCGATCCACACGCGTTTGGAGAGCAATATATTAGAAGAATTAATTCACCTGAATATGTATTTGTTTTTACCAACAAAAACAACTCATATATAGATATAGTTTTAACTTCTGAAGAAAAAGCATCTCTTAGGGTAAAATCAAAAGATGCTAATAGAATAATACAAAACGCAAAGGATCTGTTAGCAACCAAATATAACGAATATGTTTTATATGAAAAAACGTATATTGAGCAGCAAATAGATATTCAAATCTATAACAAATTGGGAATTAGTTCAAAAGAATGCAAGAACAAGGACTGGAAACAATTCCTCCTTTTACTCAAAAGTGATATTGAGCGTACTATAGACCTTTCTATGCCAGGGACAGATCCTTACCTGTACAATTTACTATTCTCTATTCATGACATGCCTAATACACTATTTGATTTCAATGATTCTTTCGTAAAAGGCTTGTTAGTAGTTTGTGAAAAGCTAAATGGCATCAGACTTAATGAAATCTTTGATAACATATATGCTCTGAATTATGTTAAGGCCAAGATGACAACACGCCAATCACGAATAGTAAATGATCCTTTCGTTAAGTCTGATTTTGAGATTATTATTGAGACATATCCACGTGTCTATAAGAGAATTATTGATTTCTTACATCCAATCTTAAATGATGAAGAATTCATTGAGAATTATTGGCTAAAGAAAATAGGAAATCGAGATTTCTCGAAAAAACTAAAAATTCTGATAGAAGAAGAAAAGAATGATGAAAGTAGTAATTTCATCCAAAAAAATATTTTGATAAATTGTCCATATAATGCTGAAACAAAAAGGGGATTTAACCAAGGTTTCAACATAAAATTACTATGTAATATAATTGGTGCTCTTACCAGCAAAAAAGGACAGAATGATCGTGTATTTAAATACAGAAAAGCCGATCCTATTATAAAGAAATTATGTGTATCTAGAGGTCTCTCCGGAACAGGAAGTTACAAAAACTACATTAACGGTTATAAAGATATAAAATATAACAGCTACAATACTTTATTAGAAAAAGAAACCATCTTATACATCCAAAAGTTATTTAATGTGAAAGAAGACGAGTTCTTACCAGAACCACAAAGGGATAGCCTTGACTAATATCATCCTCTCAATTATTACCTATTAATTGATTGCACACATCAGCATTGGTACATATCCCTGAGGTATGTACCAATTTTTTATTATTATCAAATATTTACCAAATCAATTTATCGGAATGCCCTAAAATAAGGTATTTCCGAATCAACCAAACAAACCATTACCATTGGTAAGTGTTTGACTTACAATAAGTTGCATCGAATTAGAATAATTGCTACCTTTGTGCCCGAATTCAATCAATAATAATTCGTATGAATAAAAATAATAAGGTGGTTGATGTTCAGGGACTGACCACAAATGAGAAATCAAAAACAAGTAACGGTTCAAAGAAAAATGAACTTAAGGTTTGCCCCATCTGCGGGAAGAAGTTTAACGAGTATGGCAATAATTGTTCCCCACTGTATTTTGAGGAAAAGTGTTGTGACCGCTGCAACATGGATGTGATTATTCCAATCCGACTTTTCTTAGAGAAACATATGGATAATCATTAACTCTAATCAATGTCTACTATCGTAGATGAAGGGCCAAGTCAGTCATAGTTGGTCAATCTCAGCCAGCGACGAAGCTGAATAAGTTGCTGGTAATTATGAAGATTAACAATTAAGTATAACTGAAGTTCTTGTATACAACAAGGAATGGGATCAGAAGGTCAATTCTTCTCTGCGTAAAATTGAGCATTGTTTCTGTACAATGTTCGGTGAAGAGCTAAAAAAAAGTATAAGTTGGCAGTATAATCTATTAGAAATGGGTAGGGTTGCAAGCAAATATCCTCAAGGAAGGTTTTACCTTCGCACGCCGGTTAATGTCGACGAGGAGAAGTTATACCCTATCTATCTCTGTTACTTCTGTGGAGGAAAGAAAATAAGGCAAAACACAGGTATAATGACAATTAAAAAGGACTGGAATCAGAAAGCAAATCACGGTATGGGTGAACTACGTGCGAGCTACGGAACCAACTTCAAAAGGAAGAACCTGTATCTTCAAAAAATGCTTCGAAAAATTGATGGCAGCATTTTCGACTATGTTGAGATGAACGGCGAGATTAGTCCGGACATCATCCAAGGCTTTATCTGCGGTGATGACAGACCATTACGAGCAGACAAGGGTCAGAACTTCGCCACCTATGCGCTCGACGTACTCGAAAAGCAGTATAGGAGACGTAAGATAAGAATCTCTACTTACAAGAACTCTGTTAGCATTCTGAATCAGTTCAAGAACTTTTTGAATGACAAGGAATGTGAACAGAAAGGTGAACTCTTCGTAGGCAACATTACTGAGGATATAGTGCGTGACTTCTTGTCATGGGGGCTTGAGCGTGGGCGCAAAACCGACACAGTTGAAAAGTATTTGGAGACTATCTGCAAGATATGCAGGCAGGCTTCTGATAACGGGTTACTCTGCAAGGCATCTGCTCAAGCAATAGCAGATATCGTTTTGGAGAATAGCTTAGACGACATCTCATATAGGTCTATTAAGTATCTAACCCCAGAAGATATGAGTAGATTTTTCAACATTGACAGAAGAGTCATAAGTAACAAGATAGTTAATGTCCTAGATATGTTCAAGTTCTCATATCTTTCATGCGGACTTAGAATCAGCGACATTATCACACTAAGGTGGTGTGACATTGACTTCGAGAAGAAAGAGTTACGTAAGATTCAGGTAAAGACCCGCGGGCGCAATATTATACCACTTACAGATGAAGCGCTGGAGATTCTCGAGAAGTGGAAGGAACGTCGCAAGGTCTTTGTTTTCGGGCTGCTGCCTGATGACTTCGATTTGAAAGATGAGGAAAGGTTGAGAACAAGACGTAACTCAATAACGTCGACTATTAACAAGCGTCTTGAAGACATTTCAAAGGAAGCACAACTTGGTAAGAAGGTGACATTCCACATGGCTCGTCACTCTTGGGCTATCTCTGCACTTGAGCAAGGTATGTCGATGAGCATGATAAGTTCATTGCTGGGTCATACCAGCACTGCCATTACAGAGAAGGTATACGCAGAATTCCGGCAAGAAACTAAAGTTGAAGCAGTTAGGAATTTGAAGTTGTGCCTCTAATAAAAATCGTATTATATAACTCAATAAACATATTACTAACAATTATAACACCCAAGACCCGGAAGGGCAATAAGATTATGAACGCAAAAATAATTATGAGTACTGTTTATAACGTATTGATGGATGAAGGCTACCGCCCCAAAAAGGAGAAGCCATGCCCAGATCACACTATTCTTACATTCAAAGCGCAAGGTATTCCTTTAATGATTCCTGCCTCTGATGACAATTATATCACTATCAGCGCAGGACTCAAAATGCGGTACACCAAAGAATTTGGGCGTCTTGACGTATACAAGTTAGTAAACCAGTATTATTGCATGAAGGTAGAAAGAGTTGAGTTTCAAGACAACAAAAGCTATTTATGTTTGATAATATCTTATCAGACTCTGGCATTCAATTCAAATGATGTGAAGGAAATCATAGAAAACGGTATTGAAACTATCACATGTTGTATCGAGGAACTCGAAGAAATATCTAATAGTTAATATAATCAGACCGGCGGTCTATATAGATAGACTATATTATAAAATGATCTCATAGATCGCTGGTCATCATAATATGTATATATTTATAAGTATGAAAGAAGATAGATTTTGGGAGATCGTTAGAAAGATTAACTGGTCTCATTATTGGAAGTTCAAAAAGAACTACGAGATTTGCCGCCAACGGATGCTGAGGGCGTGTACTCAAGACGAACTGAAAGAGTTCGAGGATATGGCAAGAGATATGCGTTCTAAGCTTGAAGAGCACATCACGGAGTATTATCGTAACATTAGCAATGGCGAAATCGATTATCTGTTTCCTGCAGGATTTTCAAATAATAACAGGATTGGTAATGACACGATGAGTGATGGTCTGTGGCATGTCGTCGGTAAAGGAAAGTCTACCTATGACAAGATGATGAAGAATCCTGATATGTTCTGGAAAGTATTCGGGGATGTATACAAAATGATGGATACAGAGTGTTTTTGCTATATCTTTCAAGAGATATAATTATGTTTAATTTAAAATTTAAATTATGGTTTTCAAAATGACGGCTGGAGAGACAGCAATTAGTGACATCTACAAATTTGCTCTCAGCTACTATGACGCTAGAGCAAAAGAGATTGGATTACCAAAGACCGATGGAATTTATATACACGAAGGTCCAGTTGGTAATGATGATAACGATCATGATTTCGTGGTTGAGCATTCTTTCTTTGTCGGCAATGATGAAGATGGGAACATAATTATGATGCCTAGACAACTTGATTATTGCTATGATGCAGAGCAATATATTGATGCTTTCACACCAGAAGCTACTGACTATCTTGTTAGGTGGTTTCAAAATCAGAAGCAAATGAACGAGTCCTTTACGTACTATGTGACTAATCTTGAAGACTTGATGGATGAAGTTCTATCATTGCATTACCCTATGAACGAAGAGTACAAAGGCAATAATAGATATCGAATGGTCTCTGTTATAACGAAGCGACCTTAGATACTTAAATTAGGTACCGTTCTTATTAATTCAGGAACGGTACCTCTTAAAGAATAGAGTAATGATTCAAATTATAAGAAGATTCACTTATGAAAAAAACAAAGTACAATGAACTTAAGGAATTAGTAAATGCTCCTTACCGCATTTCAAGATTCTCAAAAACCTCTAAAATTCATGAATTTCTAGTTACTCTTTTAGATAATGGACGCGTATATACAGGTTACTATAGGGGATCAGGCCGGCATACAACTGCTATTGACTACACTCGTGAAATATGCAATCAACTCGACAAACTTGGCATTGCTTATAAGACTGGTAATGATGCTCCACGTGGTGGCGTCCATGGCAATTATGTCGAAATTACAATGCCTGCTTTCATAAAAGAAGTGAAGAAGTTGATGGCAGTACGTAAGACTGAGGAAGAAGCTGAGCGTAAGGCAATAAAAGAGAAACAAGCCGCTCATCAAGCATGGATTGAAGATGAGCTTGCCAAACTAGACATCACGCGCGAAGAAATCACTGCAATTTTCACAAGAAAGATGGGATACAAACTTCCAGACTCTTCTTTAGTAAGTAATACCTTCTCTTGCAAAAAACGAAAATCTGTTATATGGCATCTTAGGCAGAATCATAAAGACCTAGATATTGAAGGGCTCCACCGGTTGCTTCGTGATTATCATATTGTAAGATTTGAAGATTCATAAGAAATCTACCGTTTTCTTCGCAATGGCAAGGGACTTTTAGATTCGTATTTTCACTCAGAAGTTGAAATCAAGTTCATCAACCACTTCGCCAAGAGTGTCTGGTAGAAACTCTGCGTAGACTTTCTCGGTCACTGCCGTCGAGGTGTGGCCGAGAAGTCTGCTTATCTTGCTTATCTCAACGCCCTTTTCCAACGCTAGTACGGCCCAAGTATGCCTGGCCCAGTGGAATGTAACCTCAACTTCAAAGTTGGCGAACTTCGACTGACGCTTTAGAGAAGTATTAATCGTATTGGTCACAGAGTTGCGACGCTTGCGCAACTCTTCATCGTTGTTCAAGTCGAAATTGTCTGGCAGCAACCCGAACACAAAGACTTTGTAGCGCCCTTTCCAGCGATCAAGAATCTCAATGGCAGCTTCTCTAATAGGTATAACATTGCGATTACGGGTCTTCACCTGAATCTTTCTGATAACTTGCTTCTTGAAGTCAATATCTACCCAGCGCAGCGTTATCATATCAATCAGACGAAGGCCACAGGCATAGAAACTGAACATAAACATATCGTGGAACTCCTTCATTCGGATATGCGGGAGAGTCTCACGAATACCAGCAAACGCTTTCAATTGATCTTCAGTAAGATACTTGACTCTGACTTCATCAGCATCAAGAGACTTATCAGACAGATGAAGGTCCTTGATGGCTAAGGTGACCTCTATTGGTACGTATCGCATCTGCGACGCATAGGCACAGACTCCGGCAATAGCCTGTACCACCTTGTTCACTGTGTCAACTTTTCGATCGTTGCCAAGTTGCCAGTTCCGGAAATCAAGCACAAGTTGCTCTGTAATCTCACCAAGGTAGAGCAGTTCATTATTCACGCCGTGACTACCACGCTTCTCTTGCTTAAGGAACTTAGCGAACTGGTTCATATAACTAATTCCATTCTCCCTGGAACTCACACCTATCTTACCGGATTTATATCTGTCGATGAAACGCTGCTTGGCGAATTCGATGAAGTCTATTCCATTATCAGCCCGTAGTGCCTTATCGTCGCCAGAGACAAATGCTTCTATAGTATCACCATCAATCTCACCATGCTGTTTGATAAAATCCATTATCTTGGAATCGATGTCGTGCATTAGTTCTCTCAGATAAGCATTACGTTCTTTATAGTTGGGACCGTAGGACGGACGGAACTCACCGACTCCGCCGTTTGCATCTTGGTTCCAGTCGTTCGGGGTTACATATAAGTCAACGGAGTGACGTACCTGCTTACCTTTCCAATAATAATACATGTAAACGGCATAATTCTGTGACCCGTTCTGTGAGCGTAAAATGTATTTTCCTTGGGGGAATTGTCGTTGTTGTCTTGCCATATCAAAAGAATTATTTGCACTAAAAGAGGATTTTGCAAAGGTACCGAATTTAGTGCAAATAATCCAATTTCCTCACCTAAATAAGCCTAATTTTAGGCGTTTGTGCCATTATTGTGCCACTAAAAACGGCACTTTTGGGCATAAAAACGTGGTGTGCAAAAAATAATAATTTGCACACCACATTGATTTTCAATTAGTTACATTAAAAACTGTGCCTTAATACTCATCCTCGTTGAAAACTTGGTTTCCGACGATTCTATACTGATTTTCAATTAGTTGCATCATAATTAATTATTTTTAGCCAAATAAACCGCACGGTCTGAGACTATCAGAGGCGATTCACTGACGGGTTGGACAAACAAAACTTTCTCTATAATCATATATAAATCTTAGCCTTAAGGGAAAGAGCCATTTTTATTCATATAGGAGTTAATTCTATCCTCAAGTTCCTTTTTATTCTGAAGATAAGCAGGAATGGGATGCAGTTCATATGCCTTTTCGTAACTATCAAATGCTTTCTTCACGAGAAGAGCAGATTCACGATTAAGCAACTTGAAAGCCTTGTTTTCATAAGCCACTCCTTTAAGTCCCCATACATCAGCTTTCTCCTGATCTGTTTGTGCCAATGCTAATGCTCTCTCGGCATCAATTAACCCATCGTCTATTTGGCCTAAGTCAAAGACCTTAATATCAGCTCTTTTAAGATAAGGACGAAAATATTTGGGACTATATTTTATTGCTTCATCACAATCAATAAGAGCCTCACCATAATTCTTCAATGCAGAATTAATCATTGCTCTGGTTAAATAATTGTCGGGATCATGACCTAACGCTATAGCAGTACTTGAATAGTCTCTTGCATAATTCAAAGCCTGAGTATTTATAGGATTCATTCTTATTGCAACAAAATAAAGCAAATAGGCATAGTCAGAATATGCATAACATCGCTCGCCATCAATCTCAATGGCATCAGAATATGCACTCACAGCATCTTTCATCAACTTATTATTAATAGTACGCGTCTGCTCCCATTGCTGAACAACCGCTCTACGCAAGGTTCTTGCGAATTCTATTTTGTAGTTGTAATTCCTTCCATCAAGATTACACGCCTGATAAAGGTTATCCAATGCATCCCCATAATTACCTGCACGAGTTAATATATACCCTTTAAGGTAATACGCTAAGTGATTCTGTGTATTTCTTGCCAGTTCCATATTCAGGTTGTCTATTGCAGAAGAAATATCCCCTTTGTTCGCAGCCAAATAGGCTTTTTTTACCAAAGGTGTTTCAAGCGGACTTTTTGCCATATCACCCACATTGATATTCAGTGTCCTTGTCAATTTTCTAATTTGAGAAACATTTACAGCAAAATTAATACTTTGTCCTTCTTCATATCCGAAAGTAGCGACACCGATAACTTGTCCGCGACTATTTAAAACTGGTGACCCACTGCTTCCGTGCGAAATTGGAGCAGTGATTTGAATTACAGACTCATAACCCGTCATCTTTCTTATGGAAGAAACGATTCCCGTTGAAACCGTGTTTTCAAATACTCCCAGTGGAGTGCTATAACTGATTACCTGCTCTCCCTGTACTGGTGCAGTGGGTGACAATGAAAGGAGTTTTGTAGGAGTTTGATTGTCAACTTTAAACTTTATCAGGTCATATTGGGGATTATAATCAATAATTGACTTTATTCTATAATATTTACCATTCACATCCTTGACTTTTCCTCCATAGGCTCCTTCTAGGACATGGAAATTTGTAATACCAATTCCTGAAGATGAAATAAAGAAACCACTTCCGCTACTCGTAACATCACCATTTTCATCCTCTGCATATACAGTAAATACAGCATTTTTTACCTTGGGAATGATGTTTTGAACATTTTGCCCAAAGCAAAACAATGGAACCAACCCTATGATTAACGATACTAGTCTCTTCATAATCACATTCGTTATCTTATCTCTTTAACGAACTGAGGGAGCCACTAAGAATTCCCCCATAATCTAATATGTTTTCCATATCACCACCAACTACAGCTATACGCACCGCAGTTCCATCTGTAGAAGTTACAACTTTTAGATATACGTCATCTGTTCCTGTTTCATCATCAAAAGAATTCTTCCAATGCCACTTAAACTGAAAAATATCGGAATAGGATCCGTCCTTCTCTCTATTTCGTTTATAGTTCACATTAGTTACCCTGCCATAGCTTTTACTATTTAGCTTAGTATAATTATTGGCAAACATTATATCCGTCCCTTGTTTGTATAATTGAAAACAATGATTATTGTCTCTGGACATCTTTGTAATATCTTGCCCATTAGCTATGGCTCGAAAAACATCTATTTTAGCCAATTCGTTAATGCTTTGTGCATTGACGGGAAGTGTAAAACCAAAACTCACAGCTAAAAACATTAACGTGAAAGTCGCTTTTCGTACTAAGAATTTCATTTTCATACTTTTCTTGTTTTGTGCCACTCTATTCCCAATGATTGGCTATTAATAAGATAAGGGCGTGGGAACTTTCGCCGATTACCTAACTGAGGCACCCCATCGCTGGGGCTTCTGGATTGCCCGTGACAAGTAACAAGCAAAGTCCACGCCCCAATGATATAATAAACCCGTGTTGGGATTAAAATACCATGTTGCGTGAACGTTCTTGCTCATTACCTTTGTCACTTCCATTTTCCAGATTTCAGTTAAAGATAATTCACTCAAACGTCCTTCGTAGCTTTCACTACTGGCCAGCTTAGTGCTTTTACACACCTTACATGACTTGGTGCAAAAGTACAAAAAAAAAGGGTCAGCGGATTTTCCCGGTTGGCAGGGCGGCTAATCAAGAATAAAGTGTGGCGAGTCTGTACATGAAGAACCTGATGTCCCCCACGCCCCTGAACTGAGTC